>Ga0364867_10206_pt1 | contig 36021 bp, 36 predicted proteins | sample ExccelAu500001D4_3_FD_206915 | JGI IMG/M metagenome (GOLD analysis project Ga0364867, IMG submission 206915) | Enriched cells from Trout Bog Lake Hypolimnion, Wisconsin, USA - BchlTB.Aug13.5000.01.D4 | ecosystem: Environmental > Aquatic > Freshwater > Lake > Hypolimnion/Profundal zone | place... | reverse complement strand
TAGCTGCTCTTTGCTTTCGGGTTGTTTGGGCACTACCGAAACCTGCTGCGGCATTTCGTAACGTACCGGCGGTAACATGCGAAAAGTAAATATAACATGGGCACCCAATTTCTTTTTTCTGCCGCTTTCGGTGCCTTCTTTACTCAAACATTTCTCAGCGTTTTTAAAGAAAAATCCCTTGGAAGCCATCCACAGGTGTATACCTACCTGTCCTAAACTCCATGAGTTTTCAGCAGGCTTCATAACTATTTTATCGAAGTCATAACTCTTGAAAGCGTCTATCCAGTAATCAATAGAAGCATCGGTTTGCTTTTCAAGTTTTTTTAAATTCATGGACTCATTTTAGCATAGAGAAAAAATAACCACCAGGCACTAAGGACACTAAGTTTCACTAAGATTTGTTGAGTAGATAAACATTAAAATTCAACTTCGGTTCAGTAAAGATAATTTAAGCAACTATCAAATTCCGCTCACTCAATTCTTTAATCTTAGTGGTAATTTTTTGCCTTTTTCAGGCCCATTTATTCTGAACACCTACAGTAGCGTGTGCCTCGGCAACTTTGCGATTGATTTGTCCGGTGATGATATGAAAGTACATTACAAAATCCGAGCCCAGGCTATAAAACGGGTATTTGAAGGTAGCCGGACGGTTTTTTTCAATAATAAAATGCCCGAACCACGCAAAGCCATAACCCGCCAGCGGCAGCCCTAAAAAAAGCCAGCCGTTATGCAAAACTATAGCTGCTATAAAACAGGCAATTACCAGGGTAGTACCCACAAAATGAAAGGCCCGGTTAACCGGATTGGCGTGCTCGGTAAGATAGTACGGATAAAAATCCCAGAAGGTGGTGTATACTTTGTCGGTGCCCATAGGGGTTTGTATTTTAGGCTAATATAGTGAAACGCGCCAAGCACACAAACAGATGCGGGTTACTTATCAAAAACAACCGGCACCGATACCGCGTACCCTACACCATAGGGCTCTGTCATGCAATACACGCCTTTTTCAGTTGGCTGATATTTTTCTCCTTCACCTACTTCTGTGGCGATGGTATTCCCTGGCCCCGATAAGCGATACCAGGTGTGCGCTTTTAATCCGTTCCCTGCATACAGGCATCTATTCTTTATTTTAATCAGGGGCCGGGGCAATAAATTGTTGTTCATTTTGTGCACCCGGTAACAAATAATGCGGGACGGCACTTTGTATTGCGCAATTATTTTGTCGGTCCGGTCCCGGTATTCAAATAACAAGCGCTTAGTTGAACTATCGCCTTCAAAAGCACCGTAGTTAATGAGATAATTGCCGTTTTCTTCCACATCATAATTACCGCCTGCACCGGTGTTGGGCACGCTCACATCAGGTTCAAACCGGCGGACGATTTTGAAAACGGGGTTCTTTTCCTCACCCATTACCTTAAATTGATACGCCGTGGTATAGGGCCTGCTGCTGTCGCCATTCGATAATACTGTATAAATAACCTGGCCATTGGTTTGCGTAAATGACTTAAAATCATGTTGCATAAAAATGGGGATAGCGTCGGAAGCCTCGTTTGGTTTTTGAAGGTTACGGCTAATACGCCACATAACGTGCCCGTCTTTCCGCGATATTTTGCCAATGCCGATATGCTTAAAAGAGTATAAAATATTACCGTCCTCATCCCAGCAAAGCGAGCTGCCATGGCTCCAATCGAGCGCCGTGCCGGTGTGCATGGTGCCCGGTGTATAACGATAGGGCAAAAACATTTCATTTAAACTGAAGTGATACAGCGGGTTCCATGAAAAAATAATTTTGTTGCCGGCATCCGATATTTCAATGGTTTGGTACGACAAAGCAACGGCGCTATCGGTTTGATTATTGAAAACGGTTCTCATGTCAATCACGGTGTCATGCATGGCGAAATAAATTTTTTGTCCATCGGGTTTCATCCTAAAGTCATGCGTATCGATGCTTTTACCAGTACGCACAAAGGTGTCTGTAAATTCAAGTTGCTTGTTACAGATAAGTTCGGCCTCACGGATGATAACTTTACCCTGGCTATCTTTTACACGGACAAGACTCAATACTGTCATCTTATCATCCTGCCATGAGGCGTTAATCAGGGGCTTGGCTATGGGTTCGGCTAACGAATCGGCCACATCGCCGCCTGTTTCAAAAGGGGCGGTGGCAAACCAACGCGGTGGCCAGGGCAGCGCACCGTCAACAATTTGCAGGCTACTGGGGTACTGCACTTTTTTGCCCTGGAAGGTATTGTAATCGGTTGCCGTCAGTATAAATGAAACAGTGTCGGGCAGCGTTCCCTCGGTTAAAAATACAGGAGAGATTTTATCGAGGTGTTGACTGAATGCACCCTGATGTATGCAAAGTAAACTAAGGAGCAATACAAATTTCAGCATGTTACGGCGAAAGGTAGGCAAAAGTTGAAAGAGCGCTAACCGTTAAATAATTCTAAACTGTTAGTGCGGGTTGTAAATTCAGAAAATTGCACTTACTTTGCACAACAAAGCACTTTTATAATGAACGAACCGAACGAGCAATTAGAGCAAATAAAAGAGATACGGAACATGATGGAGCGCTCATCGCGCTTTATTTCCCTTAGCGGGCTGGCCGGAGTTTTTGCCGGCTTTTTTGCCATGGCCGGGGCCGGGGCCTTTTACATTTTCATTAACCACAACCTTAATTACGGCTATACCGACCTGGCAAAGGAAATACCCATTGACATTAGCCTGACTTTTGGCCGTTTTTGCATTTTAGATGCCGGGGCAGTGGTTACGCTCTCACTGCTGTTTGCCATTTTCTTTACTACACGCAACGCGCGCAGCAAGGGCCAAACCATTTGGGATGCCACCGGCCGGCGCCTGATTTTTAATCTGGCGATTCCGCTGGTAACCGGCGGCATTTATTGCCTTATATTACTAAAATACGGCTGGTTTGGCATGATAGCGCCCACTACCCTTATTTTCTATGGCCTGGGTTTGGTAAATGCTTCCAAGTACACCGTTGACGAAATAAGGTGGCTTGGGTTTACTGAAATTCTTTTAGGTATTATTGGTTGCTTTTTTATTGGCTATGGTATAACGGTTTGGATGATCGGTTTTGGTGTGTTACATATTATTTACGGGCTAATGATGTATGCGCGGTACGAGGCCAAACCGGTAGCCAAAAAGTTTTGGTAAAACTTAAATTCGAAATGATGATTGAACGTAAATTTTTTGTAGAGGCCCGGATAGGAAAAAGTGAAGTGGCAGATTACCTGCTGGCTATTAAGCATGATGCAAGAGCGCTCACCATCAGGTACCTGAAAAACCTGACCGAGGCTGAACTTGACTGGCAACCATTTGAGGGATGGAATTCGATAGCCGATCTACTATCACATATCATAGCCTGCGACCGGTACTTCAGAATTGCTTTTATTGAAGAACGACAGTTTACGGAATTAGAGAAAAACGAAATAATGCCGGCTGTGGAGTTAGGTAAGTACGCCGGTAGTTTTAAAGGTCAGTCGGTAACCTATTATCTGGAGCAATTGCAAATTACTTATGAAGCAAGCAGAAAAGCTATTGCCGCCATGAATCCTGATTTGCTGCTTAAGAGAAGATTTAATGATTACGATAAGGTGAAGGGTAGTGATTTGGCCTGGATTTTATTTCATAGTGCGGAAGATGAAATACATCACCGTGGGCAAATTTCTATCCTGAGAAAGTTGTATAAAGAAATGAAACCGAAGCAACCGTGAAAGATGTAATTGACAAGTTGAACAAAGCTTTCGAAAACAGGATACGACTGGGAATTATGAGTGCGTTAATGGTTAACGACCATATGGACTTTTTGACACTGAAAGAGCTGCTGGATGTTACCGATGGTAACTTGGCGAGCCATATTTCGGCGCTTGAAAAGCTGGATTATATAGCAGTAAAAAAAGAATTTGTGGGCAAGAAAACCAAAACATCTTATGTGGTAACCAACCTGGGTAGAAAAGAGTTTAACTACCACCTGAACGCACTTGAAAAATTAGTTAAGCAGAACAGAAAATAAATAAATTTTTTTGTCGTTTTACTTTGAACTACAAAGCACTTTTAAAATGAACAGGCAAGTACCAAAACTTAAAAACCAGATAAGAGGCATCGTCATCTTTTTTATGGCGGCTTTAATTTTTAGCGGGGCCACGGCTATACCCGCTGAAACCGAACTGACTATCATACTTCATCATTTATCTCAGGATACTGCAACGAGTCGGCTGTTAGCGGTTGTGCTTCATGCCGTACAGGTTACCGGTGCAAACTATCCGTTCTTATTCTACGGTAACGACTGGTTAGCCTTTGCGCACTTTGTAATTGCTGTAACGTTCATTGGTGTATTACGCGATCCGGTAAAAAATATATGGGTGTTGGAATTCGGGATGATTGCTTGCATGATGGTAATACCCTGTGCATTAGTGGCCGGAGGAATAAGAGGACTGCCTGTTTGGTGGCGCATGATTGACTGTTCATTTGGAGTGATTGGTTTTATACCCTTATGGATAGGTCGGGGTATGACGTTACAACTGGAGCAATTTGAAAAGGAAGACAGGTTAAATATTATTTTTTAAAGGAGTAAAACTGCCATGAAAAGGAAGAAGAGCAAAATAGGAAAGTTGGTTAGTGATGCCGCCTTTGTTGCCACCATTACGCTGATAAACCGGTGCCTGGAAACTAAAGACAGGTCAATGGTTAAAAGAGATGGCGACGAGAAAGAGCTGAGCAGAAAACTGAGTCTTGTAAACATTGTATATCACATGGTGGGCGTTTTTTACAATGAATGAGCATGAAAAAGGTGCGTCTTTTTATAAACCAAAACTACATCAATAATCATGTGCTTTTACATTTTAATGTTTGTGTATGGTATAGTTCTTGTTGAAAGTTTAAATCCGGTCATTCCGGGTTGTATAATAGTTGTAATTGCAGGCTATTTATTTAACCTGTTCTGGTATAATGGCTTAATGGTTTTTAAAAATACACGGCTTCTGATTTGCTTTATTCTTTCCATTTTTATACTCCTTATCCAATTGCTGGCTTTGCCTCTTTCTTTAGATCCACATCCGTTGGGGAACTTTCATTTCTGATATTTTTTTTAATCACATAATACTTAACTAAAAATTAATATGTATGCTGCAAAAAAATCTTCACTCCCTTATTCCAAGGTTGGCGCTGCTAACCCTGTTCTGCCTGTTCCTCGAAGCGGCCAGGGTGTTGGCCACATTCGACATTCTTTATATTTTTTTGCCCTGGAATCTAATCCTGGCCTGGGTGCCGTTGTGGCTGGCCGTGCAGATAAAAAATGAGGCTAACCCGCTTTCACTCACCTTGTATCTGGCAGTGTGGATGGTATTCTTTCCAAACGCTCCCTATATTATTACCGATTTGCTGCACCTAAGGCCGAGAGATAATTTCCCTTTTTGGTACGACTCCCTGTTGTTGTTTGCTTATGCCTTTACAGGTTTATTGCTGGGCATCTTCTCGGCTCTGTTGGTTTTCAAAAAAATGAAAGAATATTTTGCTTTCTGGAAGGCCAGAGCCTTTATGCTGCTTACCATGTTGCTATCAGGTTATGGAATTTATGTGGGCAGATTTTTGCGCTATAACTCATGGGACCTGCTTACTAACCCGATACAAATACTCGCGGAAACGTTAAGCCGGTTAATTCATCCAACCACCCATCCGCGTACCTATGGAGTAACCCTGATAGCAGGCATATTACTGGTCCTTGTGTTTTCCATTTTTGAATCTTTTCTTCTTATTGATTGAAACACATTAATTATAAAATAAACATAATTGTCATGAAAGCAAACGACATATTTATCCTCCTCGGCACGCTGGTTTACAGTATTTTGTTTTACGAACAGGACCAGGGACTTAATTTTCTGCTGTTTAATGTAATTCTCGTAGCATTATTTTATCTGACCAATAAAAGCGCCGCTAAAAAACTATCGTGGCTGGCAGTAGCATCCGGTAGTCTTATCTCTGCGTTCTTTGTTTTCTGGTGGGGAACAAATTTGCCTGTGCTGGCTAATATTTGCTCCTTGTCCATACTTGCCGGACTAAGTTTTAATCCGGAATCATCCATTTTGGTAGCATCTTTTAACACCGGGGTATCCGTTGTTACTTCAATTCCCCGATTCTTTACTCAGTCAGCATCCGCCAGGGTTAGCGATAGCGGTTTTTTTAAAAAGCTTTTGCTATTTATTATTCCTGCCATTATAAGCTTCGCTTTTGTTCTGGTCTATCGTTCAGCCAACCCGATCTTTAAACAGTTTACCGACCAGATAAATCTCGATTTTATAAGCCTGAGTTGGTGCTTGTTTACACTCATGGCGTTTTTTATCATGGTTGGTTGTTTTAGATATTACCCCATCGCTCAAATAAATGAAGCAGATAAAAAAGCACCAGACAACCTCGAAACCATAACTCTTGAGGAGCATTTGCTCAGAACCACAGGTGGCTTATCGGTTTCTAACGAAGTACTGGGTGGTACGGTATTACTGGTTATGCTAAACATAATTTTGTTTTGCGTTAACGGTCTCGATGTTTTTTACATGTGGATTGTTTCGAAATTACCACAAGGTATAACGCTAGTCGCCTACGTCCATGACGGCGCCAATACACTCATCTTCTCTATTGTTATGGCTATATCTATTTTATTATTTGTTTTCAGGGGCTATCTCAATTTTTATGAAAAGAGCCAATGGCTAAAAGCGCTGGCCTACTTATGGATTGCACAAAATGCTTTACTGGTAATTACCACCGCTAACCGCAATTGGTGGCTGGTGGAACAATCAGGGCTAACAAGGCGCAGGACAGGGGTATATATTTATTTGTTTCTATGCCTTATTGGTTTGTTTACTACGTTTTTGAAAGTTCTTCAGAAAAAAAGCAACTGGTTTTTGTTCCGCAAAAATGGCTGGGCGTTCTATGCAGTATTTATCATTGCCTGCTTCATCAACTGGGACCTTTTAATAGTTAATTACAACTGTAAAAACGGGAACGACCGCTATTATCAATCTTCTTTAAGCAACACCAGCCTCGAAGCTCTCTTCAAAGCCTGGTCCATTGAACGAAAGGAGGCCAACAAACCCAACCCTGAATTTTCAAGCATCGCCATCCACGATATGTATTTAAATTATGAGGCTTTGAAATATGAAGTTACCACTTCGGGCTGGCAATCATACTGCGTTAGCCGCCGTCAAACCCTCGATGAAATAAATACCATGATAAAGAACGGCGAAGTACCCGCTCAATAGCTTTACTGCTGCTTCTTTATTGATTTAGCTATATAACCCTTTAGCTCCGTTGCCGAAGTCGCTTTCACATTCTCGGCCTTGGCCCTCATGATGGCATAATCGCAGGCCAGCGAGGCTTCCTTATAATTTTCGAGGTTATAAAGTATCCAGGCGTAAGTTAGGTTGTAGGTATACTTGTCGTCGATATTAATGGCGGTATAAGCCCACTTTGCTGCACGTTCAAGCAACTCGGGTTTATGAATAGCCAGGTAATAATTCCAGGCAATGTCATTCAGCTCTTTAGCGTTTTTAGAAGCATATTTTTTGACATACTGCGTGGCATTTTTATCGTAATTATCCCAGTCCCCCATATGATAATAATAGTCCATCGATAATTTTAATATTTGCTGCACATGGTCGGGTGCCTTATTGGTTTTAAGCAATTGAACCGCTCCTTCATACAAGGCTTTGTCATCGGAGCCCGTAGCCTCACTGGCGGCCTTAGTTGCTATTAGGTTGATTTTATTATTAAAAACCTGCTCGCCCATTAAATGCTCGTAATAAGGTTTGTTTTTCACCAGGTAAGCGAGGCCCGGTGATTTAAGGTCGTTAGTTAAATTAAAAATAGTTTTAGTGTGTTTCGGGTCACTCATCTCCGCCGGCGTCAGCTTGTCTAGGTACTCTTTAAAGTTATCCTGGTATTTTTCATTAGCGTTATATAGCGCCTCCACGTAATCGTGTAAAAAGTTGATATCGCGGCTGCCATCGGCGTATTGTTTGCGGTAACCGGCCAGGATACCCGGCGTTGGGTCGGTAGCTTTGCGGCCGTTTTCTATCAGGCCCGGCGCATCCAGTCCCCCTACAATTTTATGTTTCACATTTCCATCGCCATCAAGCCATAATAAAGTAGGATAAGCCCTGATAGCATACTTGTTGGCTATGGTTATGCCGTCATCCTTCTCCATATCAAACTTGGCATTAACAAAGGCGGAGTTAAAATAAACCCCCACTGCAGAATCGGGAAACACCGTTGCCGCCAGGCGCTTACAGGGACCGCACCACGAGGTATAGCAATCAATAAATACCAGTTTGTTCTGCGCCTTTGCCATATCAAGCACTTCCTGGAATTTTTTATCATGCATAAATTCAATACCTGCAGCTCCGGCATCTTCGGTCATCCATAGCATCCCGAAAATGAGCAGCAAAACGGAAACATACTTCTTCATACAATCTTGTTTTTCAGCCTCCAAATTTACGGCATTTACTTGTTAATTAGCTCAATCATTCTTCCAGATATTACACCGGTTCAATTGAATTTGATGCCCATAAAATATTTTAGTGGTTCGCTCAAACGAATCTGTAAAATCTGAAACATAAAACAGGTCATCCGCGGTCTTCTTTTCGCTGGCCAGCCCTTCTTTTTCAAGTATCCACTTCAGTTTTGCAGCTACCACTTCAGCCGAGTCGAATATCTTAACCTGGTGCTTATAAAAATCAGATATCTCATTTTTTATGAGCGGATAATGCGTACAGGCCAGCACCAAAGCATCAATATCCTTTAACGCTTCATTCGACAGATAGCTTTCAAGCACCGCCCTGCTGATATTGTCGTTATAATAACCCTCTTCAATCATCGAGGCCAGCAACGGTGTGGCCATGGCCGAAAAATTTAAACCCGGCTTTCTACGGCTTAACTTCTCCTGGTAAACACCGCTGCCAATAGTGGTTTTGGTGGCAATTATGCCCACCTTTTTTATCGTATCATCTGCTATTACCGCCTCAATCATCGGGTCAATAACATTGATTACCGGCACTGAGCCTTTATACTGGTCGCGAAGCAACTCGTAGGCCGCTGCTGAGGCCGTATTGCAGGCAATTACGATGGCTTTGCAGTGCTGCTCGTACAACAAAAAATCGGTGATGCGACTGGCATACAACCGGATAAGTTCTTTCGATTTATCGCCGTACGGCATATGGGCAGTATCGCCAAAATAGATAATCTGCTCATGGGGTAATAGCTTAGAAATGGCATTGGCGACCGTTAAGCCGCCAATGCCAGAATCAAATACACCAACAGGTTGATGTTTCTGATTTTCCATATTTATTATTTACCACCTCCCATGCCTGTTCCTGTTGAGGTTGAAGGCACACGGGTAATGTTAAGCTTCTTCATTACCAGGTCGGTAACATCATTCGTAGCCTCAGGAAAATATACTACTGCACCTGAAAGTATATCAAAAATGTATGAGTAACCTTCAGCAACCGCCACCTCTTTAATAGCCTTCTTAATTTTGTCATCAATGGGCTTCATTTTGTCTTGCTGATATTTCTGAAGATCTTCGTTGGCTTTGCCCTGAAAATCCTGGATTCTCTTTCCCAGTTCCTGTAGGGCTGTATATTTTGTTTCCAGTACTGCATCAGGAGTGCTTTTATCCTGGCCTATGGTCTGTAATTCTTTTTCGTCCTTTTGGTATTCAGTTTCCATACCTTCCAGTGCCTTCTTGTACGACTCTTCCTGCTTCTGCACATCAGCGGTTAACTGCTTATATTCAGGCATTGCCTGGATAATGTCAGCCGAATTAAGATGTCCTAGCTTTTGGTTTTGCGCATTAGCGGTGCCGAAAAATGCAAATACCGCGGTAATGATTATTGCAATTGTTTTTTTCATGTGTCTGTTATAATTTGTTTTTTTAATTTATTTATGGGAATTAGATAGAGACTTTCAATTGTTTAGTTAGTGCCGATTTTCTTTTTTACAAGGTCGGTAATGTCGCCGTTAGTATCCGGATAATAAAGCAAACTACCCGAGCCGATATCAAAAATATAGGTGTAACCATTCTCCTTAGCTACCGTGGCTACTATTTTATGGTACTTATCGAACAATGGTTTAAACAGCTTCTCCTTGTAAGCCTGTATTTCAGTACCTGCCGTTTGCTGGTAGGTTTGAATACCCTGTTGCAAACTATCTATCTCTTTCTTTCTCTCCGCTAATACCGCTTCCATCATGCTGGCGCCGTACTGGTTTACTTCTTTCACTTTTTCCTGGTAGGCACTGTACATGGCCTGCACCCTGTTCTGTGCATCCTTGGTCTTTTTGTCAACCGCAGTGTTCAGTTGCTTAAACTCGGGCATACTCTCAACCACCGCCTGGGTATTGATGTGCCCGTATTTCTGAGCAATGACTTCGCCGTTAAAAACGAACAGTGCTGCGACTATAAGAAGGAGTGCTTTTTTCATTAGTGGGCGCAAAGATATATTTTTCTGTTTACCGTGATAATGGGCTTATTTAGTGTCGGGTTTTAAGCTAATTCCGAGCGCTGAAAGTATGTCTTCGCTCTTGTTTAGCCTGTCGCTGGCATATAACATAGTAGGGCCGCTCGAGCGGTCTAAAATAAAGTCGTATCCCTTGGCCACCGCGTATTTTTGAATTTCGTCGTAAATCTTGTCTTGTATGGGTTTAATTAGTTCCTGGCGCTTTTTAAACAACTCGCCATTAGGGCCAAACTTCGACTTCTGAAATTCCTTTACTTCCTTCTCCTTACCCTCAATTTCTTTAATTTTTTGCTGCTTCATCGGGTCGGTCATCAAAACCTGTTCTGCCTGAAACTGCTTGTACATATCATCTACCGTTTTCATTCTCGCCTCTACATCTTTTTGCCAGCTATCAGCCACTTTATCCAGTTGTTTCTGCGCCTCGGCATACTGCGGAAGTTTGCCCAGTATAAACTCCATATCTACATAGGCAAATTTCTGGGCAAATGTGGTAGCGCTTATCAGCAGTACCACAACCATCGCCATTATCTTTTTCATACCCTTTGAATTTATAACTTCAAATTTATAATGAATTTCTTTTAAACGTCCTTTTGCCCGGCCATCATAACTATTTCTAACAAAAGCCACCCACCCCGTCCTCTCTGTCGGAGAAGGATTTAGGATGAGGACAATATTCCTCTTACTCAGGCTGACGACCCAGGATGATGTTAAACTGTCCGTATTTCGAGAATATGTTGTTGCCCGATGGAGTTAAGCCAAACTTATCTCTATCCCAGCCAAAACCGTAGTCGAAGCCCAACAAACCAAACATCGGTAAAAATACACGCACCCCTAAACCGGCCGAACGCGCCAAATCGTATGGTTTATAATCATGTATGTCGTTCCAGAAATTACCAGCATCCATAAACACCAGCGCATAAATGGTGGCCGACTGACCCAGCGTAATTGGGTAACGCAATTCCATAGAATACTTATTATAGATAGGCGAACCACCTGTTGGCGTTACAATGGGGTAACCACGCAGGGTAACGATATCGCGACCCAACTGGGTGGCTTCGTTCAGGTTACTTAAACCATCACCTCCCAAATCAACACGCTCAAACGGAGAATATCCAATAGCCCTGTTATACAAGCCCAGGAACGACAGGTTTGCCGAGGCCTTAAATATCAGGTTCTTATAAATCGGTGCGTACCATTCAAACAACATTTTCCATTTATGGAACTCCACCCATTCGTATTTAATAGCATCAGGTACGGTAGGGTCCTGGTAGTTAATGTTTTCTCTGCCTTTAAACAGGTACGAGTATGGTAAAGTAAATTTACCCTGCACCATAAAATAGAAGCCTTTGTTATAGAAGGTAGGCCCTGCCAACTCGCGCGAATCGCGGGAGAGGGTTAACTGCAGGTTGAAGTTATAAGCTGTTCCCGTGGTATAGGTAAAATACGACTGGTAGTTATTCAGGATATACTGCTGGAACTCAAGCCCCACTTCACCGGTAAAGAAATCATCTGGCACTTTTAACCTGCTGCCCAAACCTACATAAAGACTGGTTGAGTAATACGAACCTAAAATGTTAGCGTAATCTTCAGGGTTCAGCGTGTTCGCACGCAGACGGTTGAAGGCAATGTTCAACGACTCAGGTTTTTTACCACCTAACCAGGGCTCGGTAAACGATACACTGTACGACTGGAACGCCCGCCCGTTACTTTGGAAACGGATACCAAACCGCTGTCCATCGCCCGATGGCAGCGGAGTCCACGCTTTTTTATCAATGATATTTTTTAGCGAGAAGTTGGTAAAGTTAACACCCAAAGTACCAAACAAACCACCGGTGTTGGTAGCCGTTGCCTGCCCGCCATAACCCGCCGAAAGCTCCAGCTGGTCACTCGGTTTTTCAACCACGCGGTACTCAATATCTACCGTTCCGTTTTCAGGATTTGGAATAGGCACCACATCCAGCTGCTGGGCATCGAAATACCCCAGGTTGGTTATTTCGCGCTGCGAACGGATTAAGTCTGCCCGGCTGAATTTATTACCCGGTAAGGTTCTTAATTCGCGACGGATAACTTTTTCATTGGTTTTGGTATTGCCCACAATGCGCACTTCATTAATAGTAGCCTGCGCTCCTTCATTAATGCGCAACTCAAGGTCAATCGAGTCGCCGTCTACTTTCACTTCCAGCGGGGTTACGCTAAAAAACAGGTAACCGTCATCCATATACAACGAGCTCAAATCGCCGCCGTTGGGGTTCATGTTTACCCGCTCATCCAGCAACTTCTGGCTGTAAACTTCACCGCGTTTAATATTCACTATGCGGGCCAGAATAGAATCGGGATATTTGGTATTGCCATTAAAATAAATGTTGCGGAAATAATATTTCTTCCCCTCATCCACTTTAATATTAATAACCATGTTTTTATCGTCCTCCAGGTAGTAATTATCCGACACGATACGTGCATCGCGGTAGCCTTTATTATTGTAAAACTCAATTACCTTAACCTTGTCATCTTCGTAATCATCGCGCTTAAATTTGCTGGCGCTAAATATATTTAAGTTAACGTGCGTGTGTTTCGACCAGTAATTCCATAATCCCAGCGGGCTCACAATTTCACCCAGTACCTGGTACCATTTCTGCGGATTTGAATCGGCAGCCAGGTTTCTTCTGAATTTGAAAAATCCGCTGGCGTCAAACTGCGGCTTTTCGTGGGTTTCGCTCATCTTATTTCTCAGCTTTTTATCACTGAAAACCTTGTTTCCGGTAAAATTAATCTGGTCAATCTGTACCTTCACGCCCTTATCTACATTAATGCGCAACAGTACGCTGTTGGCCAGTATGGTATCACGTTGTTCGCTAATGGTAACTTTTACCGATAAAAATCCTTTATCTATATAATAGCTCTTGATAGCATTAATGGTAAGGCTGCGCATGTTTTCGGTAAATATGCTACCGGCGCGCAAATCAATTTTCTTCTTTATGTCATCGGCATCACCGGTTTTAACGCCGTGTAACGAGTAACGCGAAATACGCGGCCGCTCTACCACGTCAATTACCAGGTCTACTTTGCCTGCTTTTAAATTTACCGCCCTAATTGATATATTGGTAAACAGCTTTTGTTTCCATAATGCCTTAATGGCTTTGGGAATCTGGTCGCCGGGTATTTTAAGTTTTGACCCTTTGGTAAGGCCCGAAAGCGTTACCAGAATTTTTGAGTCGAGGAACCTGGCGCCTATTACATTTACCTCACCTATTTCGTATTCCACGCTTTTGCTATAGTCAAACAACTTAAGACTATCCTGACCGAACAACACCGTGGAGATAAATACAGCCGAAAAGAGAAGAATTTGTTTCAGAGTCAATTTCATTTGGTTACTAACTGTTCACTTGTTTTACCGAACCTGCGTTCACGGTTTTGAAAATCAATGATTGCCTTGTACAAATCCTCGCGGGTAAACTCGGGCCAAAATACATCGGTAAAGAAATACTCGGCGTAAGCCAACTGCCAAAGCATAAAATTACTGACCCGTTTTTCACCACTTGTTCTTATTAATAATTCAGGGTCGGGTATACCGGCCGTGTACAAATTATTGCTTACTACTTCTTCGGTTATGGCATCGGGCGCAATTTCGCCTTTTTGCACTTTCACCGCTATTTCTTTCACTGCCCGCACAATTTCACTTTTACCGCTATAATTAAGTGCCAGCACTAAATCCATCCTTTTGTTATTGGCGGTGCGGGCCATAGCCTCGTTCAATTCTTTAGCTACACCCACCGGTAACCTGGCTATATCGCCAATAACTTTCAGGCGAATATCATTTTTCAAAAGGGTTTTAAGCTCTGCTTTTATCGTTTTTAACAACAATGTCATTAAAGCCGATACTTCCGTTATTGGCCTGTTCCAGTTTTCGGTGCTAAAAGCATACAGCGTCAGATATTTAACACCTAACTCCGCACAACCTTCCGACGTTTCCCTCACCGAGCTCACTCCGTTCGTATGTCCGAAAATCCTGTTTTTACCATGCTTGCGCGCCCAACGGCCGTTGCCATCCATAATAATGGCTATGTGCTGGGGTAAGCGGGTGATATCAACTTGCTCTTTCAGACTCACTATCAGAATCGTTTAAACGCTAATTAATAATTTTATTTTTCAAAAGCGGGCAAAGATAGAAAAATAGTGCACAGACGGAAGGGACATGACAAGATATAAAGTTTGAGGATTTAAGTCTCCTAAAAACCTACGGAAATCACCCAAACCGTTTCCTCATTATGACCTTTTAGCATGATAAGGTTGATAAGAAATGATAAGGAATGATAAGCCTTTTCGGAATTGCACACTTCTCTTTCGCAGACAAAATGGCATGGCAACCACCATCGATACCTTTTGATACTGATCGATACCAATCGATACCTTTCAATACCTGTTTTGAATCCGTGGAGTATCGATATGTTAAAAATCGGGGTTTCTGATTCCTTTCCTTTTGCGCGGTTTGCCATAATGGCGGCCTTTTCGGCTCATACGCGCCCAGGTTTTGCAGATTCCAGGTTTAACCACGAAAAAACTTTATCGGGTTAACAAACAGCAGTTCAAAGAACACCAAAGGCTCAACCGGCCTTTATATGCCCAAAGGTAATCAAAATTCTGAAATATTCAACTATTTGTTTGAACGGGGCAAATAAAGGCCTCTCCCCGACTGCGCTACGCTGGTCGACCCTCTCCATCGCAAGCGATAGAGAGGGAAAATACTATCTGTGTGGTTGATTTTCGGTATGTATTTGTTTTCTGCAAACCAACTGAAAATACCAACGCAATTGGCTCATTTATATTCCTGCCTTTACCCTCGCTATCGCTTGCGATGGAGACAGTGGTCAAGCGAAGCGCAGACCTGGAGAGGCCTGCATTACCGGTATGCATTCGGCGCGCTAACTGTTGGGCAGCGAATCTTCATAATGGTATAAGAGATGGTAATACCCATGAAGAGATATTTATCGAACGAGCCTAAGCCGCGCTGAAAGCCGATTTCGGCACCATCAGCGCCACCCGCGCTGCGATTAGAGAGCGCTGCCGCCAGTCCGCCCGAGCCGCCGGGTAGGTCGACATAGCTGGGGTATTTTCCGCTGGCGTCGTCCAGGTATTTGGTAAAGGTTTGGCGCAGGCCGGCTTCAATAGCCACATTCCAGAAACGCGCAAAGCTGAATTTAAACCCACCCACCAGGGGTATGGCAAAACTATAAAGGTGATATGGCTTTACGCCCGAGTAGCTGGGGTCGGTTTCGCCCTCGGTGCCCAGGGGCTGCAGGTAATACCACTGCCCGTTGTACTGCGCCTGCGGGTTAAAGAAAAAGATAGCAAGCCCTGTGGCTATATAAGGCGTAAACCAGTGCTTTTTGCTGTCTTTATCGTACTTAAAAAAGTTAAACTCAATCATGCTCGAAACCTCGATGATATTAGACCTGAAAGAGAGGTTGCGCTGTTGGTTCCAGGCATCTTTAACCGAGTTATCATTAAACTGGGTTTGCCCAAAACTGATGGAGTTGCGCCAGGCGCCACGGTATTTTAAATTGTAGCGGTAAAAAGCGCTCACCGCAGGCTTTACCTGTTTAAACGAAGCCACGTTATTAAGGCTGCCAAACTCATCGGCCACCCCGCCAAACAAGCCAAACTCATGTATCTGGCTAAAAGCACCGTGACCCAATAACAAAACAAACAATAAGAGAAAAGACCTGCTGTACTTCATTTATAAAGGCTGCGAAATAACACACAAACGCTCAAATATGCAAAATGTTGCGATCACCGCTTACGGTCTACGGTTTATAGTTTATACTTAAACAACCCAAATTACCGGCTGTTTACGCTGTATTTTCCTCCGGACGATAAAATGCATTGGGCCTTTTCCGAAGAAGGTAACCCCCTGTTTTTCAATCCTAAACGAAAAACCCGAAATTCGAAACTAGTTCCGCTGGTCCTTCCCCCAGTTCAGTTTACTCTTCAGGGCTGAAAGAAAACTTTGGTCGGTAAGCCGAACGATGTTGGCGTGAAAAGAGGCCTTTTTTACCGCCAGTTGATAGGAAGAATCAATAGAGCGAAAACGCGAGTCGAGGGTACACAAAAAGCTATCGCCCCGGCCCGTTACTTCAAACGAAAGCACCACATCATCATTCACCACCATAGGCCTTACGTTCAGGTTATGAGGGGCAATGGGGGTAATGGTAAAGTTGCCGCTGGTGGGGTAAAGTATTGGCCCTCCGCAACTTAGCGAGTAACCTGTAGAGCCGGTAGGGGTTGAAATAATAAGACCATCCGCCCAATAGGTGTTCAGCATTTCGCCGTTTAAGTAAGCGTTTACCGTAATCATACTCGATTGGTCTTTACGCTGTATGGTCATATCATTCAGGGCAAAACTGTCTTCAAACAGGGGTTTGTTGCATTGCAGTTCAATCAGCGTGCGTTTGTCAATCATATACTGCCCGCGCTCAACGGCATCCACCGCCTCATGCACGTTTTCTTTACCCAGGCTGGCCAAAAAACCCAGCCGGCCAAAGTTGATACCAAAAATAGGTATCTGCGATTCCTTTACCATTACCACGGCATCAAGTATGGTGCCATCGCCACCTATACTAAAAACAACCTCAGTGTGGTTCTTTACCTCGTCAAACTCATCAAAAACTTCGGGGCGGCGGTTAAAATGCACATCATGCATTTGCTGCATAAAGTTTTTCTCCACCACGTATTTCATGCCTCTTTTATCCAGGTAACTAAATAAATCCTGCATCAGTTCTGTATTGCCGGCACTGAAACTTTTTCCGTAAATAACTATCATGTATATAATTATGTGGCGAAGATATTAAACAGAATTAAGAAGCGCAGTTTAAGAAACCAGCCGAGCGCTTTTCCCCACTCTTTTGAAAGAGGGCTTCGTAGGACGGAACGAGTTGATTACCCCGAAAAATGGTTCCAGCCCTGCGCCTTTAACGGGTGGCGGTTATTGCTTTTGGTAACCAGTATATAGCCTTCTTCCTTCCTGGTAATCTGCCCGATTACCGAAAAAGTCTGGTCGCCGGCCAGTTTGGTTTCATCCTGCGGTTCGATGGTAAACAACAACTCATAATCTTCGCCGCCGTTCAGTGCGCAGGTAATGGGGTCCAGGTTAAATTTCAGGGCCATGTTGTAGGTGTCTTCGCTCAGGGGTACTTCACCTTCATATATCTGGCAACCCACCCCGCTTTGGGTGCATATATGCATCACGTCCGATGACAATCCGTCACTCAAATCCATCATGGCAGTTGGCTTAATATCGAACTCTTTAAAATACTCAATTACGTCTTTGCGGGCCTCGGGCTTTAATTGGCGGCCAATCAGGTAATCGGCATCTTCCAGCTCGGGTTGCAGGTCGGGATGCTCCAGGTAAATTCGCTTCTCCCGCTCCAGTATTTGCAGGCCCAGGTAAGCTGCGCCTAAATCGCCGGTAACACATATCAGGTCGCCCTCTTTGGCGCCGTTGCGGTAAACCAAATCTTCGGCGTTGGCAGTACCAATGGCTGTTACCGAAATAACCAGTCCGCTGAGCGATGAAGTAGTATCGCCACCCACTAAATCAACCTGGTAATGTTTGCAGGCCAGTTGAATACCCGCGTATAATTCATCCAAAGCCTCCACCGTAAACCGCGATGATAAAGCCAGCGAAACCGTTATTTGCTGAGGCGTGGCGTTCATGGCGTATATATCACTCAGGTTTACAATAACACTTTTGTAGCCCAGGTGCTTTAATGGCGTATATACCAAATCGAAGTGTATGCCCTCTACCAGTAAATCGGTGCTGACAATGGTTTTTTTGCCCTGGCTGTCAATCACCGCGGCATCGTCCCCTACGCCCTTTAAAGTGCCGCTGTTTACTGCTTTAAAACCGCCGGTAAGCCGGTTAATTAATCCAAATTCGCCTAAAGTGCTGATGGGGGTTACCTTCTTATCTTCTGCCATAATACTGTTTGATGCGGCAAGATTACTATATTAGAACTCAATTAAGAAGTGTTCATGTGCTTCGGTGTAAATGTGTTCAGGTTACTGAGAGGCAATGCATCCGCAAACAGGTAATAAAATGAATTTATAAGCCGTGTTAGTAAAAATCCCCTTCGTTTGCACGCGAACACTTGAACACCTTAATACGTAAACACAGGCAGCATGGTGGTTCCCGATAAAAAACGTTTGCAATATTTTAGCTGGTTAACCCTGCTGGGCATGAGCGCCATTGGCATTTTGCTTATTAACTACCTGCAGCATGCCGATGCCAAACAGGTGCTTTTAGGTGGCAAACCCTACTTTGAGCAATTGCTGACCGGCCTTTCTTTCGGCACTATTTCGGCGGCATTAGCCATTTTGCTGATACGCGGAAAAAGATTTAAGCCCGTGCGCCACAGGTTTGAAACCCTGATGCACGAACTAAATCCCTCTTTTTTTAATATTCTGTTTTACTCGTTCTGTGCCGGTGTTGGCGAGGAGGTGCTTTTCAGGGCCGGCATACAACCGCTCATAGGTATTTGGCCCGCCTCGGTGCTTTTTGTTTTACTGCACGGATACATCAACCCGTCAAACATAAGTCTTAGTATTTATGGTTTGTTTCTGGTTATTATTTGCTCGGGGTTTGGGTACCTCTTCAGGTTTTTCGGTCCCACCAGCAATTGCGTGGCTCACTTTGTGTACGACGTGGCCATGTTCAGTTTTTTGAAATACAAGTACCGCCCTGCAACGGCGTGATTTTTACCTGCATCTGGAGAGGCAAGCGATTTACTCAGAACCCCGGCAATCGCCCAAAAATTTTTCCAACATTCTGCACAATAACTTTTTGTTGAAGAATGCGCGCGAAGTGTAAGAAGTTTTTCTCTACTTTGCGCATTATTGAAAAACCCTTAGAAATCTCAACCAAAGCATGGCTTTGTTCAACTTTTTAACTCAGGAAATTGCCATCGACCTTGGCACCGCCAATACGCTCATTATACATAACGATAAAGTTGTTGTTGATCAGCCGTCCATTGTTGCCATTGATCGTAGAAGCGATAAAGTAATCGCCGTGGGCCAGAAGGCCATGCAGATGCACGAAAAAACTCATGCCAATATTAAAACTGTTCGTCCGCTTAAAGATGGTGTAATAGCCGACTTCCGCGCCGCCGAAAGTATGATACGGGAAATGATTAATATGATTTATGGCGCTAAAAAGCCCATGTTCCCACCCCGTTACCGCATGGTAATTTGTATTCCATCCGGCATTACCGAAGTGGAAAAGCGCGCTGTAAAGGATTCGGCAGAACAGGCAGGCGGGCAGGAAGTAAAGATGATTCACGAACCTATGGCAGCCGCTATCGGTATCGGTATTGATGTGGAAGAGCCCAATGGCAACATGATTATTGATATTGGTGGCGGAACTACTGAAATTGCCGTGATAGCCCTGTCGGGCATCGTTTGCGACCAGTCTATCCGTGTTGCGGGCGATGAGTTTACGCTTGATATTGTGGATTACATGCGCCGCCAGCACAACATGCTGATTGGTGAAAGAACCGCCGAAATGATTAAGATTAACGTGGGCTCGGCGCTTACTGATATCGACGTTCCACCTGATGACTATGCCGTAAACGGCCGCGATTTGATGACGGGTATTCCGAAACAGATTATTGTTTCTTACTCTGAAATTGCCCATGCTATCGATAAATCCATTTCGAAAATTGAAGAGGCTATTTTGAAGGCGCTGGAGACCACTCCGCCCGAGCTGGCTGCCGATATCTTTAAAACCGGATTGTACCTTACTGGCGGCGGCGCCTTGTTGAGAGGACTTGACAAACGTATTCAGCAAAAGACCAAACTGGCCGTACATGTAGCCGAAGACCCATTGCGCGCAGTGGTAAGAGGCACCGGCATAGCGCTTAAAAACATTGACAGGTTTACGTTCCTGATGGATGATTGATATTATCCTGTATTAAAACTTCCTTGCAGCATTTGTGATGACAGATACCTGGGCGGACAGGGGATAACATATAAAGCATGTACAACTTATTTCGATTCTTTCTTCGTTATCATCTCTTTATCCTGTTTCTTTCGCTTGAAGTTTTTTGTTTTTACTTAAGCTACCGCACCCGAAGATATAATGAAGCCGCCTATAGCAACTTTGCCAATGGCATCAGCGGCCGGGTGTTCGATACCTACACCGGCATTACCGACTACCTGTATTTACGACGCATGAGCGATAGCCTGGTAAGAGAAAATGCAATTCTGCGGCAGAAACTTGTGGAATCAAAATTTGATAACAGGGTTGACTCCACCGGCGTCAACGATTCGAGCGGAAGGTATGTACAGCATTTTACTTATATAACTGCCCGCGTGATTTACAATTCGGTAAACCACGCTTCCAACTTAATATACCTCAACCGGGGTAAACAACAGGGATTAACCAAACAAATGGGCGTTTTTAACGCCAATGGTATTGTGGGCCAGGTAATAAGCGTTACCGATAATTATGCAGCCGTAATGAGTGTTTTGAGCAAAGATTTTAAAGTAAGCGCCAAACTTAAAAAGAGCGAATTTTTTGGCAACATGCACTGGGATGGTATTAATTCAACCACTGCTACCTTAGAGGAGATACCCAAGCACGTGCCCGTAAAAATTGGCGATACCATTGTTACCAGCGGCTTTTCCGAGTTGTTTCCACGCAATCTTATGATTGGAACGGTGAAGAGTGTAAAAACCGAGCCAGACAAAAACTTCCTCGACCTTACCGTTAACCTGTCTACTAATTTTGGAAACCTGAGTTACGTATATGTGGTAAAAAATATAAGAAGAGACGAATTGCAAAACTTAGACAGCCTGGCGCATAAAAATGATTAACCAGATACCTATTAACCTCTTACGGCTTTTTTTATTACTGATGCTGCAGGTGCTTATTTTCAGCCACATCAACTTCAGCGCCTTTGTAAATCCGTACGTGTTCCCCTTATTTATTTTATTGCTGCCTTTTGAAACACCCCGCTGGTTGCTGATGTTGCTTGGTTTTGCAGCCGGCCTTGCGCTCGATATATTTTTGAACTCAACGGGCATGCATGCCGCCGCCTGTTTACTTATTGGTTATTTAAGACCTTTCCTTATCAGCATTATTACCCCTAAGGGTACCGAGTTTGAAATAAGTCCCAACATCTACGCCCAGGGGCTTACCTGGTTTGTGGTTTACCTGGGAGTGGCTACCGCCATTTACCTGGGTTTTTATTTTTTATTGGAAGCCGCTACCTTCCTTAACTTTTTCTTCCTGTTGCTTAAAACGATATTAAGTACTATTATATCGGTGGCGTTTATGCTGATATTCCTTTACCTTTTCTCATCCAAAAAGGTTAGGAGGTTTGCTTAGGTTATTTTAAGTGCATTTAGTTAAAAATCTGAAACAGCGCGCAGCAGGCTTTGTATATTTGCGCAATCAAAAAACTATAGTGGAAGCTAACGCGTTTAGTCAGCATAAATAAATGAAAACAGGAGTATTTAAGACCGGAAATTGTGAGTAAGGATATATATAAAAACAGGTATAATATTGTTCAGGGCATTGCCGTAACATTTGCGGTGATATTTATTTTACGCCTGTTTTACCTGCAGGTTATAGATAAAAAATATGTTTCCCTCGCCCGCAATAACGCCGTAAAAGAGTTAGATGTTTACCCAACCCGGGGTTATGTATACGACCGCAATGGCGAACTGATAGTTTACAATGAAGCCATTTATGATTTAATGGTTATACCCCGCCAGGCCAAAGGCATTGATACTTCCAAACTGTGCGAATTACTGGGTATTACAAAAGATGATTACGAAGCCCGCCTCACCGCCATGCGAAGCGCCAAAGGGTTTTCTTCCTATAAGCCCAATGTGTTCATGAAACAGCTATCGCTGAAAGATTACTCACGCCTGCAGGAATATTTGTATTTGTTTCCCGGCTTTTATGGGCAAGTGCGTACCATACGTAAATACCCGCACCGCTGTGCAGCCACTATTCTAGGTGACATTGGTGAGGTAGATGACAAGCAAATAGAAGAATCGAAGGGCTATTATAAACCCGGCGACTACGTAGGCAAAAGCGGCATCGAAAAGGTATACGAGAAGGAGTTAGGCGGCAAACGTGGTAAAAAGTTTGTTTTTGTAGATGTACACAACCGCGAAATGGGCAGTTTTAATAATGGCGATTTCGATACCATTGCCCGCTCGGGAGATAATGTAGTAACCACGCTCAACATCAAGTTACAGGAGTACGCCGAAAAGCTGATGCAGAACAAAAAGGGAAGTATAGTGGCTATTGAACCTACCACCGGCGAAATACTGGCCCTGGTCAGCAGTCCGGGTTATGACCCTAATTTGTTATGCGGCGCAGTACGTGGCGAAAACTTTAAAAGCCTGCTTACCGATTCGTTGCTGCCGCTTTATTCGCGGCCTACACTTGCTACCTATCCACCCGGCTCTTCGTTTAAACCGGTGGTTGCGCTCATTTCATTGCAAGAGGGGGTTCAGGGAGTAAACTATACCGTGCCATGTAATGGCATGTATATTTTTGCAGGCTTGTCGTTACACTGTTCTCACCACCACCCATCCTGTACCACTGTTCAAACTGCCCTGGAGCAATCGTGCAACCCCTACTTCTGGCAAACTTTCCGCAATGCTATCGAAAATAAAGCCTTTAGCACCATACAAGAAAGCTACGGTAAATGGGTTGATGTTTGCCACAGCTTCGGCCTGGGCATGAAAACCGGTGTCGATTTGCCCAGCGAAGTGAATGGCAATATACCCACCGTACATTATTTTAATAAGATGTATGGTGAAAATGGTTGGCACTCGGCCACTATTATATCCTTAGGCATCGGGCAAGGCGAAATACTGGTAACCCCTATTCAATTGGCTAATTTATATGCCTGCCTGGGCAACCAGGGATATTACATTACCCCACACATAGTGAAAAAAATAACTGACCCCGAAACCAATAAAGACCTTACCCGCAAATACGAAAAACACACTACGCTTATTGATGCCAGTCACTTTCCGCCGGTGGTGGAAGGATTGTTTGATGTGGTTGAAGCAGGAACTGCCCGCGCTGCCCATGTTAACGGTATTACCCTTTGCGGCAAAACCGGAACTGCCCAAAACCCCCATGGCGATAACCACTCTATGTTTGCCGGCTTTGCGCCTGAGTTTAACCCCAAAATATCCATCGCCGTAATTGTAGAAAACGGAGGTTTTGGCGCCGATTATGCGGCACCCATAGCCAGTTTGATAGTAGAGAAATATCTGAACGATACTATCCAGACTTACCGTTTGCCATTGGAGAAAAAAATGATGGAAGGCAATTTATTGAGTAAGTACGGGGTAAAGACAAACAAAACAGCTAAAATGAACCTGGAAGGTGAATAGCATTAAACTGATTATTAAAAGGTGGCAAGAAACGAATCATTAACAGGAAAGATTGACTGGCTAACGGTAATGCTTTATGCAATACTGGTACTTTTTGGCTGGGTGGTTATTTACTCTTCTGTTTATACAGACGAAGGAAAGAGCATTTTTAACGCTACCACCAACAGCGGCAAACAGTTTCAATGGATAGTTGCCTGCGCCATTATTGCGGCCATATTGCTCATCGTCGACTCGCGGTTTTATGTAACATTTGCGTATCCCATATATGGTATCATTCTTCTGTTTGTTACCTCCGTTATTTTTGTTGGCTCGGTTGTAAAAGGTCACCGGAACTGGATACATATTGGTAGCTTTTCCATGCAGCCATCCGAGTTGGCTAAGTTTTCGGTAAGCCTTGGCTTAGCTAAATTTCTATCGGGTCTTAACGTCGACATACGAAGGTGGAAAGACAAGGCAAAAGTACTGGCGCTTATAGCAATGCCGGCAATTGTTATCCTCATTCCCGGCGATGCGGGCTCAGCTATAGTTTTTTCGGTTTTTTCACTGGTACTTTTCAGAGAGGGACTGGAGCCCTATTATTTAATAATTGGGGTAACCGTTATCATTCTGTCATTCCTGGCTTTAATTTTTAGTCCCATTGTAGTGGCCGTAGTGCTGACCATCATTGCCGGGCTTTTTGCATACCAGCTAAAGCGAAAAAAGCTAAGCTGGTATATTGTTGGTATTTATTTGCTGGCTGTAGGCTACGTGTTTTCGGTAAACTATGGTTTTAATAAAGTATTGAGGTCGCACCAAAAGGACCGTATTAATGTATTGCTTGGTAAAGAAGTTGAGAACGGCAAGGATTGGAATATCAGGCAATCTATTATTGCTATTGGTTCAGGCGGGTTTTGGGGTAAGGGTTATTTAAATGGCACACAAACCAAACTCAAGTTTGTACCTGAGCAAAGCACCGATTTTATTTTTAGCTCAATTGGCGAAGAATTCGGCTTTGTAGGGTGCACCGCCCTGGTGCTTGTATACCTCTCTTTATTTTACCGCTTGCTTTACCTGGCGGAGCGACAGCGCTCTAAATTCAGTCGGGTATATGGATACTGCGTCATGGGTATTCTGTTCTTCCACTTTCTCATAAACATGGGTATGGCCATTGGTATTGCACCGGTTATTGGTATTCCACTTCCGTTTATCAGTTATGGTGGCTCTGCGCTGTTATCTTTCACTTTACTCCTGTTTATCTTTCTCCGCCTGGATACGCAGCGCTATGAACAGATGCGGTAATTTCCTTTATATCAGGCCGTTTTTAATTTGGTCTTAAGCCGTAGAATTTAGGATGAAACCCTTTTTCTTACTTTTACACCCCTTTTAAAATTAAAAAGCAGTTCATGTTACATCGTTTTGCAGTTGTTGCCCTCCTGGTTGTTTTCATTGCTTCGTGTTCTACGAGTAAAAAAACGGTTAAATCCGATAGGGTTGAAGAAAATCTCGATACCCTTGAAGTAACCGTTTCGCGCGATAACCCCTACCGCGGTTCAGCCACAAAATATTTCGACCTCATAAACACCAGGCTGGAGGTAAAATTCGACTACCAGAAACAGTACCTGTTTGGCAAGGCAACCATTACCTTAAAGCCCCACTTCTATCCCCAAACCGAATTGGTTTTAGATGCGAAAGGATTTGATATACACCAGGTAAGCCTGGTAACCGGCGAAGGGACTAGCGAGGCCTTGCACTACACCTACGATTCACTTCAGCTAAATATCAGGCTCAGTAAAACATATACCCGCGACCAAACCCTGAAAATATTTATAGACTATACCGCCAAACCCAACGAACGCAAATCAGGCGGTAGCGCTGCAATAGCTGATGACAAGGGCTTGTATTTTATTAACCCTCTTGGAACCGACTCATCCAAGCCAACTCAAATCTGGACGCAGGGTGAAACTGAGTCTAATTCATGCTGGTTCCCTACTATTGATAAGCCAAATCAAAAGAGCACGGATGAAATTTATATTACCCACCTCAAAAAATATGTAAGCCTTAGCAACGGGGTGTTGGTTTCTTCAACCAGCATTAATGATAGCATGGTTACCGATTACTGGAAAATGGATTTGCCACATGCCCCCTATTTGTTTATGATGGCCGTTGGTGATTTCGCTATAGTGCATGACCGGTGGAGGGATGTGCCGGTAAACTACTATGTAGAAAAAGATTATGCTCCATACGCCAAACAAATTTTTGGCAACACGCCACAAATGATTGAGTTCTTTAGCCAAAAGCTCGGCTTTGATTATCCATGGCCAAAATACTCGCAGATTGTAGTGCGCGATTATGTAAGTGGTGCCATGGAAAACACTTCAGCCACGCTGCACGGAGAGTTTCTGCAAAGAACTTCCCGGGAGCTATTGGACCGGACTAATGAAGAAGTTATAAGCCATGAATTATTCCATCAGTGGTTTGGCGACCTGGTAACAACCGAAAGCTGGAGTAACACCCCGCTGAATGAAAGCTTTGCCACTTACGGCGAATACCTTTGGCATGAATATAAATACGGTCGCGAATTTGCCGATTTCAAATTCAGGGATGAATACCGCAATTATATGAATGAAGCTAAGAACGGCAAGAATGTTGACCTCATTCGCTTTCATTATGATGACCGCGAGGACATGTTTGATAGTCATAGCTACGCCAAGGGAGGACAGGTGCTTCACTACCTGCGCAAATGCGTTGGCGATGATGCCTTCTTTAAATCACTGGAGTTATACCTTAAAAACAATCAGTTTAAATCGGTTGAAATACACAACCTAAGATTGGCTTTTGAAGAAGTGACCGGCCGGGATATGAACTGGTTTTTTAATGAATGGTTCCTTAACTCCGGCCACCCGGTGCTCGACATTAAATACGCTTATACCGCTGACAGTATTTTTGTTACCATTGACCAAAAACAAAACACTGAAAAAGGGCTTATCTATCAGTTGCCATTTACCGTCGCAGTATGGCATGGAGCTACTGCCAATACCTATGATTTTACGCTGAGCAAAAAATCGCAAACCTTTGCCATTGCATCCGCTACCAAACCCGATCTGCTTGACTTTGACCCTGAACGCGCTTTGCTCTGCGAAAGGAAGGACAACAAAACCACCGCCGAATATGTGTACGAATATGAGCATGGAACTTATTTTGGCGAGCAATTGGAAGGCTTAAGAAGGATGGCGGAATTAGAGAAAGACAGCGCCATTGCTAAAACCATTTTAGCAGAAGCACTACACGATAAATTCTTTTATCTGCGCGAGTTCGCATTAGGCAAACTGGAGTTGAGCAAAACCAACAACGATAGTCTGCTGGCCGTTATTGAACAACTGGCCAAAACCGATAAAGAAAGCAGGGTACGCAAAGCTGCTATCGACAAGCTGGGTGAATCTTCTGAGCCTGCAAAGTACACCGCATTGTTTGAGGCGGCGATAGGCGACAGTTCATACGAAGTTGATGCTGCCGCCTTGAAAGCTTTACATTCCGCCGACGCAAAAAAATCGATGGAGTTGGCTAAAAAAATGGAGCATGAGAAAAACAGCGATATTGTTAATGCAGTAGCCGATGTATACTCAAAAGAAGGCGACGCCACCTACCAGGATTTTTTTGAAAGAGAACTGAACGCATCTTTAGGCTTCGGTAAATTTTCAATGCTTTATTACTATGCCAACTTTTTGACACGAATGGATAAGAGCATTGTACTTAGCGGGATAAAATCCCTGGAGCAACAGGGTATGAACGGCGATAACCGCCATATAACCGGCGCTGCCAAAGGCTCATTGAAGAGAATTTCGAAATGGTTTGACGACCAAAAGAAGACCCTCAAAAAAGAACTTGCCGAAGAACAGGATAAAACGGCAAAAATAAGTTTGCAGGAAAAACTGAACGACTACGACCTGATTATTGGAGAAGCTGATGACGCACTCAACCGCTTAAATGCCAAAAGCGAGGGGAAGAAAAATTAATCTTCATTGCTTTTACTTAATGGCCGGCAGTGTTAGCGATGGGTAAGTGCGCATGGCCCCGTCTGCAGAGGTCCATTTTATCCGGTACTCTACATCGCTTGAAGCCGGATACGGATAGCTGTCTTTCTTCACAATATGCCTTCCTTTCTTCTTCACATCATCGTAGCTGATGTAACTACACTGGCTAAATTCAGGAGTAAAACTGGCCCGCCGCTCAATCGACACATAATCAAAAACAACTGAATCGTTAAACGTAATGGTGATGGTAACTTCATTTTTGCCACGGGCCAGTTCCATAACATACTGACTATCTGCCGGAGTAAAATTATATACCTCCGCCTGTCCGTATACCAATTGAGCACCCAAAACCAGCATCACCAGAAGTAAGCCCCGGCATTTTTGATTCAACCTGTAAGTAAGTCCTCGCCCGATAAAAAAAGAATGCATAATAAAAATTAGTAGTGCATGATAGCGAATATTATTAAGGAATCATCACACAGCATGCCAAAATAAATCAACCTTTATCTAAACAAAATTGACTCACGTCATAAGAACTGGACATACGATACCTTATATTTGGTGCATGCATGAGCTTTTATTACTACATGGTGCCCTTGGCTCAAAAGAGCAGTTTACCGGGCTTGAAAAAGCACTTGGCGATTCGTTTAAAGTGCATACGCTTAACTTTTCAGGTCACGGCAGCCGTCCATCCCACATGCACGCATTCACCATCCAGAATTTCGCCCACGAGGTACTCGATTGGATGAATGAACATTATATTCAAACCATCAATATATTCGGTTACAGCATGGGCGGATATGTAGCCCTTTGGCTGGCGCGCTTTTATCCCGAAAGAGTCGGCAAAATATTTACCCTCGGCACCAAACTGAAATGGAATGATGAAGAAGCCGAGAAGGAAATTAAATTACTCAACCCCGAAAAGGCCCTTGAAAAAGTTCCTGCCTTTGCCCAACTGCTGGCCGAACGCCACGGCGAACACGAGTGGAAAAGCGTTATGAGTAAAACCGCTTTGCTTATGAAAGACCTGGCCCATACTCATCTGTCCGACCAGGACTTTATAAAAATTCATCACCCTGTTTTGCTCGGCCGCGGAGGTTTAGACAACATGGTGAGTTTTGATGAAACCGATTATGTGCACCACCTGCTCAAAAACTCAGCTTTCAAAATTTACGAGAACGTTGCTCATCCCATCGAAAGCGTACCTGTAACATTACTCAGCCGCGAAATCGAAAATTTCTTCCTGCACAAATAACTATCTGCCCATTTCCACATACTGCGAGTCTAAAGGCTTGGCATGATCCAGGTCTTTCTTTATCTGCTTGTCCAGCGGATGCTCATTCAGCATCGTATAGTTATTCCAGAATTTGCTGTTGTATATATACTTTGATGAATACAACTCTGTAAAGTCTTTGAACTTGCCATCACGTATCTTGGCCGGTACGTCCACATCATCATATTTATAAAAGTAGAGGTTAAAGCTCTCTTCCACCACAAAATCCACATCACCGGTCCTTGGATTCAACACGTGGTGATTGTAAACACGCTCCAGCGAGCTCACTACAAACTTTCCCTTGAACTTCGTTAGCTGTATCACGTCCTTTTCATTCACCAGTTTCCAGCGCGAGTCAACCGCATATCTCGATTTTACATAGTAAGGATTCGGAAACTTATCTACTTCAATACGGGTAATGGCATAAGTTCCTTTCTCCACCCATATGCGCGCCTGCTCAAGTTTTGCGCTGCTGCTTTCTTTGTACTGGGTCTTAATAATGTACTGGGCAGTATCTTCGCTTTCAAATTTGGGGGCGAAAAAATCTATGTTCTTCGGGTTTAGGAAAGTAGACTTGTTATAGCTAAACGGGTTTTCTTTCAACAGATCAACCATGTGGTCGCCATGTTGGTCGCCATTGGTTTCGTAGCTTTCGCTGCGCCTTTGTTCGTTGGTTTGCACCAGTTCATGAAAGGAATAATCCAGGTGACTTTTGGCATTGATGGCCACACTTAAATCAGCCTCCATCAGCCGCACAAATTTACCGTTCTCCTTGTGAAACTGGCGATAGAAGCCCGTTTGAATAATAGAATCGCGGAAAATATTCGTCTTCAGGTTTTTAATGGCCTTAAGCAAAACCCCCTTTGCATTCTCCGCAACAATAACGGCCTCCTGCTTGGTTTCAATGGCCGTTTCCAGGTATATTTTCAGGGTGTCGCCTTGCTTATAATTGCGTATAGAAAGCATTTTAGGCAGGTATCCTATAAACGAAATTTTTAATGAATCTGTAAGATTGGAAGTAGGAATGGGCAAATCAAAAAAACCATTGTCCTCGGTCAACGCACCTAACTGCGAGTTTTTAACCTGCACAGCGCAAAGCGAAAGCGGTTGCCTGGTGTCAGACCCGATAACGAAACCGCGCACGGCAACATTCTGCGCACTTAAAACCAGGCCAGCCATAATAAAAAGAACTGAAAGTGATTTCCGCATGTAAATAGATTTTTAGTTACTTAAAATTTAAAGCCCCCGTATCTCTCAAAATAATTCCTCCGTAACTTCCCAAAGAAACTTTTCCTTTGTCCAACCCATCCAGGCTGTTAATACCAAATAACCTCTCCCAATTCCCCGATAAATCAAACTCCTTTTTATCCTTTGTAAAATTCATAATTACGAGCACCGCCTCCTTACCATATAATCTTTTATAAGCCAGCACTCCTTTCGGAAAGAATTTGCTTTGCAACAAACTCATCGTTCCCATCGATAAAGGAGGCACCGTCTTTCTCAAATTCAAAAGTGCGCGCACCGTACAAAGCAATGAATTAGTGTCCCTCTCTTCCTTCTCAACGTTCACTTGCCTGAAATTAGTATGCACAGGCAGCCATGTTTTTTCAGTTTTTGAGAAACCGGCGGCAGTACCGGTATCCCACTGCATAGGTGTGCGCACCTCATCCCGGTTCATGGTCTCTCCCGCCAAATCAACTAAAAAACGTGGCACATTCTTGTACTGGTGTGGTATGGGGTCAAGCGATTTGCTATAAGGCATGCGGTAATCCTGCATACCAATTTCTTCGCCGTAATACATACAAGGCACACCACGCACCGTCAGTTGCAGCATGTGCAACAGCTTTGCTTTCGCCATATCACCATGCAACCGCTTCATGCTTCTTCTCCGGTCGTGGTTACTGAAAACATAAACCGGTGCATAGGGCCGCGGAATATCGCGTTCCAAATCGTTGATGATATGATGAAAATATTTTGCCCTCATCTTAAACCGTAGCATTTCAAAATTAAACACCAGGGTTAAACCATCGTTTCTGTCCTTGCCTAAAAATCTCCTTACCATGGGATGGTTACCGTAAACCTCGCCCAGCAACATTCGTTCGCCAAACGAGTCGCAAACACTTCTCAATTCTTTTGCAAAATCAAAACTTTCCGGTTGATTGACCGAGCCGGTGATGGAGTGTTTAAAACCCTTAGTGTCGTAATGTTCCGAAACCACCTTTCTCGATGCGGCATCATTTCTAAACACCGAATCCTTATAGATGGAGTTAAACATATCCAGCCTGAAACCATCCACTCCCTTTGCCAGCCAGAACTTAACTGCATCAAACATGGCCTTCTTTACATCCGGATTACGGTAATTTAAATCGGGTTGAAACGGCAGAAAACTGGCCCAGTAATACTGATTACGCGCTTTTACATAATGCCATCCCTTAGTCCTTAGTTGTGAGCGCCAGTGATTGGGCTTATCGCGCCACAAATACCAGTCAGCCTTTGGATTGGTGCGCGATGAAGCCGATTCTTTAAACCACGGATGCTCATCACTGGTATGGTTCATCACCATGTCAAAAACAATTTTCATACCGCGCTTGTGCGCCTCGGTTATCAGTTGTTCTGCATCTTTAAGTGTTCCATACTCAGGTGCTATTTCAGTATATCCCGAAATATCATATCCAAAATCCCTCTGCGGCGATTTAAAAAACGGCGAGCACCAAACCGTTTCACAACCCAGGCTTTTGATGTAATCCAGCTTTTGAATGATACCCTGTATGTCACCAATTCCATCTCCGTTACTGTCGTAATATGAGCGGGGATAGATTTGATAAATGGTAGTGTTATGATACCAGGGCCTCCGCGCCTCGGCCACATGCTGCGCCTGCAACGAACAGAACAGAACAATAAGTAAGGCGCAAAAAATAATCCTCATTTCAATGGTTAGATTGCAAAATACAGTTTCACGCAAAGAGCGCAAAAAAAATGTCTGAATCAGGATTAAAAAGATTAAAGGATCAAAACCATGATAGATGCAAAACTGGTTTGCGCTGTTATCATGCCTTTAATCCTAAAATCTGTTTTACATCCTTTCCTGACAGTAACGGTGGTTTGTATTAGTCTAAATACTTAATACTAACTACTATTCCTACCAGCTCAAATCATCATCAAACTTTTTCATAAACTCATCTACTACCGATGAGTCATTTTTCTTTTTCGATGGCTTTTCTGCATGCGGTTTTTCCACCGGTTTTTCCAGGTAGTCGGTTAATTTGTTTTCGCGTTTGCGTACCGGCTTGGCGTCAGCATCGCCTTCCTTTTTTGTAAAGTCCTTCTTTACAAAATCTTTCTTCACAAACTCCTTTTTCACAAATTCCTTCTTCACAAACTCTTTTTTCGGCTCTCTTACTTCGCCGCTGTCATCGCTGGTAAAAGCGGTTTCGGTTCTGGGTTTAAACTCCGGCTTGCCCGAAAACTGCTTTTTATCGCTGTAAGGTTTACGGTCGCGGTCGAAAGGTTTTCTTTCTTCACCCCCGCCGTTACGGCTTTCTTCATTGTTCCTGCTCCACGATTTTCCGCCTCCGGCTCCGCCGCCACCATCTCTTTCCTTGGCTTTGGTTACCAATGGCTTTCTTCCGTTCTTGTTTTTGCTGAATACGGCTAACAACTGTTCGGCTTCAACAAAAGTTACGGTTATAAAGCTGAATTTATCGTACACTTTAATGTCTTTAATAGCGCTTTGCGGTATACCGCCTTCTTCTTCTAAAAACTTCGCCAGTTTGGCGGTGCTGTACTCCTGTTCGCGGCCTAAGGCAACAAACAAACGGGCAGTACCTTTGCTGTCTACATTGCTGCTTCCGCCTCTGCTTTCGCTTATCTCGCGGTAGCTTTGTTCGTTCAGCTCATCTTTAAAAGTATATTTCAACAAGGCTGCTACTATGCGTTCTGCGGTCTGGCCTTCATCAATCAGTTCGTGGGCCATAGCTGCATACTCCTGGTATTCGCCGCTGTCAATCAATTCAGTTATTTCCGTTTTAATGCGGCTTCTCTTCTTCGCAATTACATCTTGTATAGTAGGTACTTTTTCTTTCTTAATGGTAGCACGTGCTATTTTCTGAATAAAAAGTAACTCGCGTAATTCGTGCGGAGTAATAAAGGTAATAGCCGTTCCCTGTTTTCCCGCACGACCGGTTCTGCCGATACGGTGAACATAAGCCTCAGGGTCTTGCGGAAGGTTATAGTTAATAACGTGTGTTAGGTCATTAACGTCAATACCGCGGGCAGCTACGTCGGTTGCAACCAGTATAGTGGCTTTTTTCGCTTTAAACTTTTTAATAATCAACTCGCGCTGACTTTGGCTTATATCGCCGTGCATGGCCTCGGCTTCATAACCCCGGTCGTTTAGTTTGTGTGCCACCTGGTCGGTTTCAATTTTAGTGCGGCAAAAAACAATGCCGTAAAAATCCGGCTCTACATCAATAATCCGGCTCAGGGCTTCAAAGCGTTCGCTTTCGCGCACTTCAAAGTAAATCTGCTCTGTCAAATCAGTAGTAACCTGTTCGTTCTTTACTTCTACCAGGTCGTAATCTTTCATAAAGGTTTTAGCCAGGCGCAAAATTTGCGATGGCATAGTAGCGCTAAACAAAAGCATACGTCTTTCAGCAGGTACGGCCTTTAAAATTTCGCGCACTTCTTCTTCAAAACCCATGTTCAGCATTTCATCTGCTTCATCCAGTACCACGTGTGTTACATGTTCCAGTCTCAAAGTTTTTTTGTCCAGCAAATCGCGTATACGTCCCGGTGTGCCTACTACAATTTGTGCGCCTCGTTTTAAACCACGCTCTTGTATTACATAACTTTGTCCGCCGTACACCGGTAGCACAATAAATTTCTTTTCGCCTTTGTAACTGCTTATTTCTTCGCCTACCTGAATGGCCAACTCGCGGGTGGGGCACAAAATAAGCGCCTGCACGTTACGGTTGTTATCATCTAATTTTTCAATAAGCGGCAAGCCAAACGCCGCGGTTTTACCGGTTCCGGTTTGTGCTTGTCCAACAATATCTTTCGCACCACTTAGCAATAGTGGTATTGTTTTTTCCTGTATAGGCGACGGTTGCTCCCATCCTTTTTTCTCCAATGCAGAAATTACATTTTCGCTCAAGCCTAAGGCTCTGAATTTTTCCATGATTTTAAATTGTTTATGTCTCTGAACGCGAGTGAGCCATCTGAGAAAGGAATGTGATAATTCAAGAGATTATCAGCGCAGAACCAGATATCCCGCCATCGTTCCTGATGACGTGTTTATAAATTGCGGCGCAAAGATAACCTAATTTTCCACACTTTTTAAGGATTGACAGTAAACCGGTTAAGCGCCCCGGACTTGCGCATGGCAAATTGCATACAAAAGCATATTAAAGCGGGTAAAACAAGGTAAAAGCAGGTGTTTACAGCCTATTTAAAACAAGTTACAGGTTGTCAAAAAATTATTGTTAATGCTCATTTCCATGCTAAGTTTTGCTAAGTCATGCTAAGGAATGTTAAGGAATGCTAAGCCTTTTTCGAAATCACAAACTTAACATGCGCCTCAAATTTGTCACCGGCTGGTATTTAGAATCCATATGTCAAAGAACGATTTCGAGACGCTATAAAAGCAGGTATCCTGTATATCGATATCCCTTTTCCGAATCGCAGAAGTATCGATTACCCGTACTTAAAATCTATTATCCGCTATCATTTTCTTTTCAATTATAGCACTAAGATACTCAAATAAAATGATAAATCAAAAATTTGTTTGGCATAAACAAAAATAATCCCTTTCCCGGGACACAAAACCCCGGAATCCTTGCAGAAACACATTATTTAATTTTTATTACTTTTAAATTTATTCCCATTCAACAAATCCAATCTCATGAAAAACCTTCACAGTATTCTCACCATTGCTTTCGTTTTATTTTGTAGCGCTGCTTTTTGCCAGGGCAAATCTGAAAGAATCATCAAAGACATTAACGTTTACTTTCCGGGTTCGGAAGTAAGAAGCGACGGACATAAACTTAACCTGATGGTAGAAGGTCGCGTAGTGGCCGTACCTCTTTGCCACACTGAGATTGCTAAAGACGGCGACCATAATTTCAGTTTCACCACCCGCGATAAAGGCGAAAAATTAATGCGCGGCGACCAGGTTACCACCGTAGTTCATTTACAACTGGTACACAGCAGTGCTGACAGATTAGTAGGTCTCCTCCACGACTTGCAGGATGCGGAGTGTGGGAAATAGTCAAGCCGGTGCAACCCTTAAAGACGAGAAGTAAAAGTTTAAAAGAAAATCGACGCCAGGGAATAAAAAAATCTTTGTGACTCTTTGCGCTATATTTCCTCCGCGCACTTTGCGTAAACGGCTGATTAGCTATCAATACGCCCTGTCGTGCTTCCCTTCCATGTAGTTAATAAAGGCTTTGTTGGCTACTTTATTACCACCGGGGGTTGGGTAGTTACCGGTAAAATACCAGTCGCCCAGATTTTTAGGGCAGGCGGTGTGCAGGTCATCAATGGTTTGGTAAATAATGCGTACGTCCGCAAAAATGTGTTTGGGTCGCACTATCTCCGATATTTTGGCTGAAATTTCATCGGCTGTAAATAAATCGTATAATTCCTGCACATGATTTTTTACTTCGGCAGCAGGTTTTAAATCAGCCATCTTACACTTTTCATATACCTCTTCCAGTTTATCAGTCAGGTTTCTTTCTTTCAATAAAGCAATCAGCGAGCGGAAGGCAATAAAATCATACATCCGGCTCATATCAATGCC
>Ga0364867_10223_pt1 | contig 36128 bp, 32 predicted proteins | sample ExccelAu500001D4_3_FD_206915 | JGI IMG/M metagenome (GOLD analysis project Ga0364867, IMG submission 206915) | Enriched cells from Trout Bog Lake Hypolimnion, Wisconsin, USA - BchlTB.Aug13.5000.01.D4 | ecosystem: Environmental > Aquatic > Freshwater > Lake > Hypolimnion/Profundal zone | place... | reverse complement strand
TTTTGGATAATACCGTGACAGTAGCTTCAGCATCCGGCGATATCTTTTCAGGTACTACACCCGGAACAACACAAACGACAGTTACTGCAAAAGACCTCGGAACCGATGGAAATGAACCATCAGGAACAGAATTTTCTATCGGTACGGATAGTACAGTTGCTGCCAAGAATGATAACGCGTTTTCAGGAGGAACAACTAAAAATGTAACTGTCGTTTCAGAAAGTGATATTGCAAGTCTCCGTTCACAGCTTTTAAAGAGTGTTCAGAGTTCCGCCCAACAAAAACTTGAAGCACAAGCAGATAGCGGTTCTACCGTTTTACCACTGATTGGCAGTCCTACACTTTCTGGCGAAGTATTCAATCATCATGTTGACGACCAGGCAACACAAGTGTCACTCAATGCCTCAGTCGATTATACTGGTATGGAATATGCGGATAGTGACCTGGATAGTTTTGCAAAGACAATTATGAAAAATAAATTCCCGCAGGATCCGAATATAGCAAATAACAGCGTAAAAGAAACAATCAATGACGCGCAACAAAGAACATCTCAGGCAGCAACAGCGACTGTTTCGATTCAAGCGGGGCTTTTGCCCGACATCAATAATCAGGATGTGATTTCTCTGGTTCAGAAAAAATCACTCGGTGATGCCAGGAATGCTTTAGGTAACATACCTCAGGTACAAAGCGCTGATATTACTTTTTCTCCGCCAATTCCTTTGTTGCCGTTATTATTTCCATCCTTGCCGCATCATATAAATGTTACTGTTAAATCACAATAATCACTTACTTTATGAAGACACTTGTATATAGAAAAAGCAGGACTATTAGTTCACGTATAATAATGCGTTTTACAGGGCTTTTTATTTTATTCCTGGGGTTTTTACTCGCTGCGTTTACATTTTGGCCGCTTGTTGCATATGAAGTATATCTCCAGCCTGATTTTGCAAATCAGGCATTTGCTTCCCCGATCCCACAGGCGACCATTATTAATCAAAACACAATTGCAAGTTTACTAGCAAATACTGCTAATCAAATTACTCAGTTCGCAAACCCAAATGACACCAGCTGGCTTCCTCCGACTAGCGCAGATCAATATCAACAAGTCGGCGTGACAGAAGGATTATCCAATTTTTACCTGGCAATTCCTGCACTTAATATCCCTGCAGAATACGTTTCCATGACTGACAATGATGTTAATCTTCATCTTATCCATTTTCCGGGAACAGCAGTCCCGCCAAATGTAGGTAATGCTGCAATTTTTGGACATTCAACAATTCCTCAATGGTTTGATCCGGAGAATCCTCATGCTATCTTCGCCACAGCTCTTAATACAAAAATCGGAGATGCGATTATCGTTACTGTAGGGAGTAAAAGTTATACATACGATGTTATTAGTATGACTATCGTTCCTGCTGATGATACTTCATATCTGGCACAGGATACAGATGGCAGTTATCTGAGTATTATTACGTGCACTCCACCTGGGACGACGTGGCAACGTTTGGTAATAAAAGCAAAGCTTGCTACAACATAGCGGAAATGTTTACAATAATAGTATGCAGGATAACCTTCAGGAATCACCATTTATTATTTTTGTAAAAAAGATTTGGCCGTTTATCTATCGTGTCATTAATGGTATCGTTTATTTTATCCTTTCAGTAATTAGAAGTATGTTCAGAATAGCAATAGAAATGATTAAGGGAGGTTGATGACAGAAGATTCACTCGCTCTGCAAGCAATTAGAAAAAAACTTATTGGTAAGAGACTCAACTATCAGGAAATCTTTGCCGTGATGGATGCTATCGGCCACGAAAGATTATCTCCTATCCTCACAACATATTTCGCAGCATCAGGTTATTCAAAAGGTTTTAGTGATGAAGAAATGTTTTATCTCACAAAGGCGATGATTGAAACAGGAGACAAACTTCATTTCAAGGGTATTGTGGCAGATAAACATTCAATTGGTGGCGTACCAGGCACGCGAACTACGCTTATTGTTATACCGATTGTTGCTTCTGCAGGTTTTCTCATCCCTAAAAGTTCATCGCGCGCGATAACGACACCAGGAGGCACTGGTGATGATATGGAAGTTCTTGCGCCAGTTACCTTTACCAAAGACGAAATCTACAGAATTGTAAGACAAGTAAATGCCTGTATTGTTTGGGGTGGAAGCGTGGATATAGCTCCGGCTGATGATGAATTAATAAAAGTTGAAGAACCGTTATCGTTTGAAAGCTTTGATAAAATACTTGTTTCTATCATGGCGAAAAAAATTGCATTCGGCTCAAATCATATTGTTATTGATCTGCCTTATGGGAAATATGTCAAAGTCCTCAAAAAGACGGATGCGGAAACTCTGAAAAAAAAATTTGAATATCTGGCGAGAAGATTTGAGGTTGATCTACAGGTATATGTGCATGATACGAATCAGCCTGCAGGTCGTGGTATTGGACCACTTCTTGAAACAAAAGAAGCATTGAAAGTTCTTGAGCAGGTTCCTGACAGGCCGTTGGATCTGGAGGAAAAGGGGATTACTCTTGCGGGAATGCTTCTTGATTTATGTTTGAAAGATTCACATAAAAAATTGCGGGAACAAGTGAAAAAAGAATTCGGTAGTGGCAAGAGATGGGCAACTTATATATTGGCAAGTGGTCATGCGTTGAAGAAAATGAGGGAAATTATAAGAGTTCAGGGAGGGGATTCTGATATAATAAGCGAAGATCTTAAACCCGGAAGGTTCTCTTATAATGTTAAAGCAAAAGAAAGCGGGGAAGTAAAAGAAATAAATTCCAAAAATATTACAATTCTAGCAAAAATTCTTGGAGCACCAAAACAAAAAAAAAGCGGTATGTATTTGTACAAAAAATCAGGTGAGACAATAAAGCCTGGAGAAATTATTTTTACCTTATATAGTGAGTCACAGCATAATCTGGAGGAAGCAAAAGACTCACTTGCAAATTTTCCGATTTTGACAACTGCTGAAACTATATGAGAGATTATGCCGGAACAAGAAATACCCGAAAAAGGTCTATGAAGAAATTTTTTTTTCTTATCGTACTTCTTATTCTCGTTATTGGTGGCTTAGGAGCGTGGTGGATTAACGGAACTGCGCCTGCGGATTCCGCCGATCAAAAGACGCAAACATTTGAAGTCTCTCAAGGAGAAGATGTTCGTCAAATAGCAAATGATTTAAAAGCAAAGGGCCTTATAAAGGATGCTGTAGTCTTTTATCTTCTTATCAAACAGGAACATATCGGAGGGAAAATTCAAGCAGGTAATTTCCAGTTGTCTCCATCAATGTCTGCCGGGAAAATTGCAAGCGTATTACAAGTTGCGAAGGATGATATAAGAATTACTATTCCTGAAGGTAAAAGAGCAGAAGAAATCGCCGGGATACTAAAAGAACATTTCCAAAATTATAATCCTTCATGGAATCAGCAGCTGGATGTAAATGAAGGATATCTTTTCCCCGATACGTACGCTTTTGATAAAAATGCAGATATTACTACAATTATCGCAACGATGAAAGATAATTTTTATAAAAAATATGCAAGTATTCCTGACAGGACAAAATCAACTTTGACTGAAGCACAGATCGTTACGATTGCCTCAATTGTTGAACGTGAAGCGAGATTTCCTCAGGACCGTCCGTTGGTTGCTTCTGTGATTCTTAACAGGCTTAATGCAGGAATGCCGTTGCAAGTTGATGCAACTGTTCAGTACGCTCTTGGTTACCAGTCTGATGAAGGGACATGGTGGAAAAATGATTTATCAAACAATGATTTAAAATTCAATTCGCCATACAATACCTATCTTAATACGGGTTTGCCACCAGCACCGATCTCAAATCCAGGACTTGAATCTTTGGAGGCAGTTATTAACGCACCTCAGACAAATTATCTCTTTTACGTTTCTGATAAAACCGGACACAATCATTATGAGGAAACATTTGCACAACAACAGTCTGATATACAAAAATACGGGATTAGTGATTAATTAGTTAATTAACTTTTCTTTCGTAGGCCTCTGAACCAGCGTTTTGTTTTTGGTTTTTCTTCAACTTTTTCTTCAGGCTTTTGTTTTACTTCAGGTTCAGTTGGCACTGGATCGGTAATATCAGGCTCAGGTTCTTCTTCGACAGGTTTCGGTGGTTCTTTTACTGATTGCGGTTTGGGCGCAGGCGCATTAGTACCTGGTAGAGTTGTTTTTACAACGTTATTTCGGGCAACTGGTTTTTCTTCTTTTGTCTCAACTGTTTTTTTTACATTCGGAATGTTTAATTCTCTTAAGGGTTTGGCAGGAACAAAATCGTCTTCGTCTTCAAATTCTTCATTGATTGCATCGGCATCATAGGATTCCCGCATCAGATCTTCGAGGTTCGAAAATTTTTCGACTCCTTTTTCGAGAATTTCCTTTAAGATTTCACGCCCTTTTTTGGTAGTAAAAAGAAGTGTCAGTATGACTCCGACAATAACACCTAAAAGGAATCCGCTTCCTGTTCCATTATTTTGATTGTGATTATTACGTTCCATAATTCTGTCTGGGCGAGGCATGAATCGTGGCAATATTTTTTTATTTATAGATATTTATTATATGTTGTCCGTGATTCATAATTAAAGGTTATTCCCGATGCCTTCGCTCTTCATCTTCTTTATGTTTGCTTCCTAAAAGACTCTTTATAAATTTTGCAACAGTTATAAATGATGATGCCTTTACTCCTAACGCCAATGAAGACAGCGCCGAAAGAGGTGCTTCTATATTTTCTGTTATATTACTTGCATTATCAAGTACCCTGTTTGTTTTGGAAATAGTATTGCGTAGTTCTTTCAGGATAAGAAAAACCTGAACGCCAAGAATTACTAAAAGTATAGTAAGTACTAAAATAACAAGAAGTAAAACTAATTGGACAGGATCTATCATATTTTTTAAAGAGTCTCTTATAGACTACCTCACCATAAGCCCTGCTGTCAAGTAAAGAATTGACAAGAGATATGTTTATTGTACATTAACAGTTCTTTGTATATTACTTATTTTTCCGAAACGATTAACTGCTCTTACAAAAATTGTTGCATTACCCGGGAAAAGTGTTACTTCTTTTTGAAAATTGCCATTGCTTCCAACTGTTGCAGGATCGCCGTTTACCGTTACCGTTGCGTTACTATCTGCATTGCCTGTAACGATGACGTCTTGTGACGTTTTGCTTCCTGATTGAGGTGAAGTAATACTAAGTGATGGAGGAAGAAATGCTTCGCGGTATTGGAAAAAGAGATAGCCAAGAATGACTACAAAAAAGAAAATAAACACCAGTACTGATTGCTGAATATGCATCCGTTGTATCGGAAACTCTTTTGTCTTTACCATTGAGTCGGGGAGAACTTTCATTGCTTTTTTTTCATCAAATTCACGCTTGAAAAGCGCTGTTATTTCTGCTTTTGATAAACCCAAATATGAGGCATAATTCATAACAAACCCTTGCGCATAAGCAGGCGAAGGAAGTTTGTTATATTCACCACGTTCAATCGCCCCAAGAAATGTCGGTTTTATTTTTAGTTCTTGTGCTATTTCCTCAAGTGATTGTTTACGTTGCAGTCGTTTTTGATGTAATCGTTGCCCAAGTCTTACCATAAGATAAAATTCAAAATTAGAATATCGAAATCCGAAATAAATTCAAATGTTCAAAATGTTTTATATTTTTGTCATTTTAATTTTGATATTGTTTCGAATTTCGTGCTTCGGATTTATTAATTACTTTGTTGATTTGCCAGGAATTCTTCAGCGTTTCGTACCAGTACATCTCTGGGTTTGGCACCTTCAGCAGGTCCAACAATCCCCATTTCTTCGAGTTGATCAAGAATGCGGGCAGCTTTTGCATACCCGATTGACATTTTTCTTTGCAAGAAAGAGGCAGAAGCAGTATTAAATTGGCAAACAAGCCGGATTGCTTCCTCCATTTCTCCGTCTTTCCCGTCGCTGCCTGTTCCTGATATCCCACCTTTCTTTAGGGGCAGTGGTTGATTGATGACTTCTTCTGTATATTCAACAGGATAATTTCGGGATTTCAGAAACTCAACAAGTTTTTTAATGTCTTTTTCTGAAACATATGCGCCCTGGATACGTGTTGGTTTTGCCTGATCCGGAGGGATATATAACATATCTCCACGTCCAAGCAACTTTTCTGCGCCTGCACTATCCAGTATAACACGCGAGTCAACCATTGAGGACACATTGAAGGCGATGCGGCAGGGGATATTTGCTTTGATAAGCCCTGTTATGACGTTAACAGAAGGACGCTGTGTTGCAATAACCAGATGAATTCCTGTTGCACGTGCCATTTGAGCAAGTCTTGCGATAGCATCTTCAACTTCAACAGGAGCAAACATCATAAGATCGGCAAGTTCGTCAATAAAAATAACGATGTATGGTAATGCCTGGAATCCTGAGAGTTCATTATATGAATCTATGTTTCTAACTCCTCTTTCAGCAAATAGTTTGTACCTTTTATCCATCTCTGCCATTGCCCACTTGAGTGCTGAAAGAATTTTTTGCGGATCTACAATAACTGGAGTTAGCAAATGTGGAATGCCATTATATCCGGTAAATTCTACTCGTTTCGGATCGATCAGGATCAGTCGTACTTCCTGAGGTGATGCACGGAATAATAATGAAGAAATAAACGAATTTATCAAAACGGATTTTCCGGATCCGGTAGTACCGGCGACAAGCATATGTGGCATCTTTGAGATATCAATAGCTAATGGATTTCCTGAGACATCAAGCCCCAATGCAACGGTTAGCTTGGATTTGGCTTTTTGCATTGCTGCAGAGGTGAGCATAGTGCGCAGATTTACAACTTCCAGAGAACGATTTGGGATTTCAAGTCCTACCAGATTCCGTCCGGGGATCGGTGCTTCAATACGGATTTGTCCGGTTGGAGCTTCTGTCGCAAGTGCCAAATCATTTGCCAAAGAGGTGATTTTTGAAACTTTCGTTCCCTGTGCAATTTCAAGCGCATACTGAGTGACTGCAGGGCCAAGATTTGCCTCTGCTACTCTTGTATCAACACCAAAGCTTTGTAGTGTTTTTTCAATAGTTGACGCGATTTTATTTACATCTCCACGATCCGCTTTTGTTCCATGTTGTTCTTCAAGGAGTGATGGAGACGGATATTCCCATACACCACCTGTTGTACCTGATAATAAGTTACTGACAAGTTTTTCCGGTAAGAGTTCTTGTTCTTTTTTTGGTGGTGGCGGTGGAAGATTCTCTTTTAGTGGCTGAATTACATCTTCTTTTGGGCCTTGTCCACCTTTAATTGTTAATGGCTTACTCTTATTAAGAGCAGATTTTTCATTCTTCATTGAAGAAAATAATTTGCGTGGGATAAGCTTGTCGAATGTTTCACGGATATTTGCAAGCATTTCAAGGATCTCATCAATTGAGGTATCAAAAAAGACAATTGTTCCTACCAGAAGTCCACCGATAAATACGAGATCCGCGCCGGGTGTAGTGATAATATCCTGAAGAATCGAAAAAATTTCTTGACCAAAGGCGCCACTTTTCGTCAAACCAAGTAATGAGAGAGAAATGAGCATAAAACCTACAGTGACATTTACCTGAGATAAATACATTTTGAGGCGCATAAAAAGAAATCCAAAGAAAAAAAGAGCAAAAGGAAAAAGAATTGCAAGAGAGCCGAATTTATCTCGTGCCCAACTACTGAATATCATTGTTGAATCACTTTGATGAATAACTGAGAGAAGGAAAAGTATTCCAACGAGAAAAAATCCCAAACTAAAAATTGTATAAACGGTTTTTTTCTTTAGTTTGAGTTTTAAAGGTTTCTTTCTACTAGCTCTTCTTCTCTTGGGCATAGTTTTTATTATAGAACGTGAAGGGTAATTTAGCAATTTTGAGGTTTGAAAAATGCGAATTCTAAAAGTTAGAATAAAGATAAGAGTAGAATCTTATTTACCTGTGAGCGTTTAGGCAGCTTTTGGTTCGATTAAATGGTCTTTAATATTTCTTTGGAAGTACTCTGAAGTAATTAAAGCTTTGAATGTTTCAGATGGATTCCCGTAACTTTCTCCTAATGATGTGCCTCCTTTAGTAACTCCTGTGTATCTATTTACCAAATCCAAACTGCTTCCGCCGGCGTTAAATAACTCTGCACCTGCAAATGCGGCTGCTGTAGTTCCAGCAATAGTTGCTCCTGCTCCAAGGAATCTACGGCGTGATATGGGTTCATTTACGGCAGCTGCTAGTGCTCCAGTAGCTAAAACTCCACCAGCAATCCCCATCCCTCCATCTCCAAGTTGAGCTGGAAGACTGCCTGTAGTTACACTATCAGGCAATGTAGGCTTGACTACATTGTTAACAAGAGTGTTTATGCTGTCTAATGCTGCAAAGTCATCAGGGCCACTTATTACTCCTTTAAATTGGATATTTGCAGCTTCATCTTGTCTGGGAAGAGTAAGAACAAGTGGTGTTCTCTCTTCAAGAGTTTCTGGAATTGGAGTTCCAGCAAAATGAATTACTAAACCATTGTGTGCTATTGTTTGCGTTATAACGTCGCGACCGTATGCTCCATATTGAGCTTCTGCTAAAAGTAGAGCTGCTTCTACAATAGTACCTGTATTTACTCCTGGTTGAAGTTCTGTTCCATCTACTACTTGTTCTGTATCTTTTCCTAATTCTGGACCACTGACGCGATGTGAAAGCTCTCTTACAGTTGTTTTAAGTCCTCGAATAAATTGTATTTGCGCAGCTTTATCCATTGAGTTTAGGCTACTGATTCCTGGTCTAGTGTCAGGAAGTGGTTTCCCGGGAATTTCTACAGTACGTCCAGCCCCAATTCCTGCTGCTGCGGCTACTGTTGCTCCTGCTAATGTCTCTACTGCAAATTTTCTTCTGCTTATTTCTGCTGTCATAGATTTTGTATTATAAGATATTTTCTATATTTGTCAACCCATAGTTTTAAAACAGGTAATAACAAAAATTATGGAAGTTTTTAGTTCTAAAATTTAAGCAATGACTAAACGTAATGCAATTATTCCGCCATATATCTTAATCTTAATAAACGTGGCAATGAAATTCTTCTTCCACGAAGATTTAGTACTGACTTCCAGGATGGCAGATACTCTTTTGTCGCAGGATATATAGAGAAAAGAAAATCCTTTAGTAGTACTATATCATCGAGAAGCAAAAGTAGAAGCAGAAATTGAAATAAATAAAAATGATTTAAAATTTGAACAGGTATTATTTCAACGAGTTTTTCAAAAGACAAAAATGTCTTTTGTCACAAGATTTTTAGAAAAATATCCTGAGGTTTTTCGTTTGACGAGGCTGAATATCAGTTATTTTAAAATCATTGTATAAAAACTGCAAATTTACATTCATTTAAAGCAAGAATGGGTATGTCGGGGGCTGCTTGTTTCAATAATCGAATTTTTTCTTCTTTCTTTTTTTCAATATCCCAATGACATAATGCACTCATTGGCAGTAAACCAAGTCCATAATGAACTTTGATCGCAGCTTGTTTTTCAAAAGTGAGAACATACTGTGAAGAGACAATAAATGCTCCCATAGAACATCCTACGTAGACTTTTCCATCAAGTTTTTGTTTAAAATCTTTAAATAAGGGTAAGTAGGATTCTAAAGGCTCGGGTTCACCTCCTGCAACATATAATACGTCATGTGAATCCAGTTTTTGTATCAAATTTTCTGGATCTGTTGCAAGTGTTAAGGAAACTTTTTTGGTAGTTTGCTTTTCAATTTTTTTTCTATCTGTTTCTAATCTGGTTTCCCATATCTCTTTCTTTTTTGTAAAGTAGCACATAAGTACACGTACCTCATCTTTTTGAACAAAATGTGTGAAATACTTGAAAAAAAGTTCATTGTCGGGAGTATCTCTTGAAGTTTCTCCACCATGCAAAATATATGTTGTCATAGGACTGAAAAAAATTACTGATTATTAATTGTTATCCCTTCAATTTTATCTCCGATTTGAATGCTGTCCACGACATCCATACCACTTGTGACAATGCCAAAGTTGGTATACTGTCCGTTGAGCCAGTCAGCTTCTTCTTTGGTGATAAAAAATTGTGAGTCGTTGTTAATCTGTGGATTACTGCCGCGTGCCATACCGAGTGAACCGACAACGAATGGTTTACTATTGGTTTCCGCAGCCATCTGTCCGCCGCCTGTACCGTTGCCATTGGGGTCTCCTCCCTGAATGACCCAGTCTTCAACTCTATGGAAAATGAGTCCATTATAAAAATTAGTGTCCGCTTTTAGAATAAAGTTCCGTACCGTATTTGGAGCGACGTCTCCAAAAAGAATAACGTCGATATCTCCTTTTGATGTTTTGATTGTTGCAGAAACGGACGCATTTATTGGTCCTTGAAGTGTGCTTTCAGCCTGTTGTATTGCCGCTTGATTTTGTTGTTGCTGTTGAGTTTGTGCGCCTTGTACTTGTTGTCCTTGATTCTGCTGTTCTGCGAGCTTTTGCATATTTGGTGCGATTGTCGGCGTGATCAATTCAAATGTACTGGCATCCGGAGGAAGTGTAGGAGCGACATCTGATTTATTATTGAGGGATCCTTCTTCCGTCGTGACAACAATAGCGAAAAAGACGATCAAGATAATTGCAAAAATTGCAATATGAAACTTGTTCATCTGGCTCATGGTAGTTATTGTAACAAAAAAAAAATTATAATGCGACTCACGTTCTGTCAGCCTAATTATTAGGTTTTAGATTGTTATAAGTATTTAATTATAAAAATGAAATTATTTCTTCAATTTTGCATTTATTGCCCATAAAATGCTATTATTTATATATATAGATGAGTAGAAAGAAGGTAAATATACCGAAAGAAATTTTTGAACATCTTTATATCGATGAATATAAATCTCCCGCGACAATTGCAAAATTGTATAAATGTACTAGAATGACTGTTCAAGCTGGAATGAGAGAATTAGGTATCCCTTTTCGTTCGCAATCATTGGCTGGAATGAAATATAGAAAGTTTGATTTTTCTGGTAACTTAATTAAAAAGGTTTATCTTATTGGTTTTCGCTTGGGAGATTTAAATATTTACCAGACAAATAGTAAATCGGATTTAATAGTTGCAAGGTGCAATACGACAAGTTTAGCCCAAATGAAATTGATAGATAAACTTTTTTCGAAATATGGTACTATGACCATTTCAGAAGGTAATTATAGTTCCAGTATTAATTGTTATCTCAGTACATCTTTTTCATTTTTGTTGACTAATAAAAAGAAAGTACCTGAATGGATTGAGCGAGATATACAAACGGTTATAGCATTTATTGCCGGGTATCTAGATGCAGGAGGTACATTTCAAATTAATCAAGGAAGAGGAAGATTTGTATGATAAAGACATTCTGGTATGGATACATTTACAACTTAAAAAATTAAGAGTAATAAGTATTTATAGAAAAATTACAAATAAAGGAACAAAGAGTGTTGGCAGGTACTTATTGAAAGAAGATGTGTGGAGGCTTAATATTAATGAAGCATCATCTTTATTTGAATTTATAGACATAGTAAAACATTCTTTACAACATGAAAAAAGAATTTATGACATGAAGCTGGTTCAATGTAATCTGGAATTGAGGGAAAAGAAAGGAAATATATGGAAGGTCAAATCACTATAAGGAATTTTGCGATTATAGCGCACGTAGATCACGGGAAATCGACGTTATCGGACAGGCTTCTTGAGTTAACACATACAATTGCTAAAGACAAGTTGCAGGAGCAATTTCTTGATCAAAATGTTATTAGCCGCAAAAGAGGTATTACGATCAAACTTGCACCTGTCCGGATGAATTATGAAAAAGCAGGGCAACAGTATCAATTGAATTTGATTGATACCCCCGGGCATGTAGATTTTTCATATGAGGTTTCACGTACTCTTGCCGCATGTGAGGGGGCAGTGTTGCTTGTTGATGCAACGCAAGGAATTCAGGCTCAAACTGTCGCACATTACCAGGTTGCCAAAAAAGAAGGATTGGTGATGATTCCGGTTATTAACAAAATTGATCTACCCAATGCGCAGACCGACTCAGTTGTGAAGGAACTTACGGACTTTGGTTTTTCGAGGGATGAAATTTTATTTATTTCTGCAAAGACAGGCGAGAATGTACAAGAACTTTTAGATACTATTATTGAGAAAATTCCTCCACCCAAAGGAAATATTGATGCTCCTCTCCGGGCGCTTATTTTTGATGCAGTTTATGATGAGTATCGGGGTGTTATTGCATATGTCCGTATTGTTGATGGTAAAGTAAAGAAAGGTGAGCAGATACAGTTTTATCAGAATAGTTTGAAGACAAGTCTGGTAGAAGTAGGAATTTTTACGCCGTTTCTTAAAGAAACAGAAGGGCTTGATACCGGAGAAATTGGTTATTTGGTCGGTGGCATAAAAGATATCAGACAATGCAGAGTTGGTGATACGATTACCTCTGCTGATGCACAGCCCGTTGGTTTTGAACCACTGTCTGGATATAAAACTCCATTGTCAATGGTATTTTTTGGTATGTATCCAAAGGCATCAGATGACTATCTGGATTTAAAAGAAGCACTGGGTAAACTTGCTCTCAATGATACGTCACTTACGTATACGGATGAATATTCTGCGTATCTGGGGAGTGGTTTCCGTGTGGGATTTCTTGGACTTTTGCATGCAGATATTGTTAAAGAAAGACTCAAACAGGAATTTGATCTGGATTTGCTGCTCACGATGCCGCAAGTACTCTATGAAGAAAAAGGAGAAGAGATGTACGAGCCGTATATGCTTCTTAATGTATATGTTCCTTCCGATTATGTCGGTAATGTCATGTCAGTCTGTCAAAAGAAAAAAGGAGCACTTTTGGATATGCAGTATCATGAAGCTTTTGTTGTTTTATCCTACGAAATGCCATATTCAATGTTTATCCGAGGTTTGGCCGGAGAGATTAAATCTGTTACAGCGGGGTATGGAAGTATTGATTACGAATTGACTGATTATAAGCAAGCCGATTTGGTGAAACTTGAAATCATGATTAACAGTAATCCAATTGATGTACTTTCGGAATTGGTTTACAAAGATGAAGCTGTATATGTAGCGCGGGAAAAAGCTGAAAAATTAAAAGAGTCACTTGACCGGCAGCAATTCAGACAGATTATTCAGGCAACAGTTAATAACCAGATCATTGCCAGAGAAGAGCTTTCACCATATCGAAAAGATGTTCTTGCGAAAATGTCCGGAGGAGACAGAACTCGAAAAGATAAATTGCTTGAAGCACAGAAAAAAGGAAAAAAGAAAATGAAAACAACAGGAAAAGTTGCTCTCTCTCAGGAAGCCCTGTTTGCTATGATTTCAGATAAATAGCCTCGTGGTTTCGCGTTTTATCCTGCTCGTTTGAGCGTTCATACATCAGAGGATAAAGAAGAGCAATCCTCCACCTACAATCAGTAGCATAGCTCCAAGACCAAGTCCGATCGCAATTCCTGTTGATCCTGTTGGAGGCATTGTAGGTGTCGGGTTTGTATTTGTACCGGCGCTTCCGCTTGCTTGATTGACTGTAATTGTTTGTTGACATGCGGCACTCGCGCTACTGGTATTATTGCTATTATCGGTCAGAACAGCAGAAGCTGCATATGTTCCCGGATTATTATAGGTATGAGAAGCTTGAACATTTACTGATGCTGTCCCAATACCTCCCGCTTCCGTTACGTCGCTAACTTGTCCGTCTCCGAAATTGAATGATACCTTGCTGATCGTTCCAGTGCTTGATGTTCCGTTGGCAGTAAAGGTCACAGAATATGGTGCTGCGCCTGTTGTTGAACGATCGACTGACAGGCTATCACATGAAGGTCCAGTGCCGCTATTTGTTGGAGCAGGAGTGCCACTAATACCAGGTGTAGCTGTTGGTTCTTCAGTCGGTGAAGGAGCGGCAGAAAGTTCAGGTGTAGCTGTTGGAACCTCAGTAGGCGAAATTGCCGTTGTCGGAACAGCGGAAATGACGGGAGTTGGTGTACCTTCTGAGATTGATGGCGTTGGAGAAACGTTTGTAGCAGCACCTATTTGGATTGTGGCTGGTGTTGCACTTGAAAGTACATTTTCGCTTGCCTGATCATTAGGTCCAATTGAAAGAACTTGTGTATTTGAGGTATAGGTCACGATTGTAGGAGTACCCGCAGGGGTGTCTTTCAACGCAGTAAAAGTAACTGTTGCAGCTGTTACTTCCTGTTGAATTGCTTTTGTCGGATCCGGTCCAACCGAAAGAGTAACATCGATTTTTCCAGGTGAGTAAATCGGTCCTTCAAGAACCGAAGGGAACGCATTGGTATTCGCAGTAAATGCGTTTGCAGAGGCTGTTGCAAGGACAGACGGATCATATTGTATTTCCAATTTGACGAACGAGACAAGATTTTTCCCCGGATCGACAGTAATATTAAGGGGTATCGAAGCGCCAACAGTTGACTGGATAGGCGCAGTAGAAGATGAAGTCGGACTAAATGCCAAATTCGTTGATTGCGCTGCGTTACTGTTTGGTTGCGTCTGTTGTTGTACTAAGTAAACAGCAATTGGAATACCGATAAGAAGAATGAAGACAAACCCGATTAAAAAAAGCTTTCTACTGCTTAATTTCATACAAATATAGCCGTTGCAAAATGAACGGTAATTTTATCGTATAGAAGAATAATGGTCGTGTCAATAGACATGCGGGGATCGCGGATCTTACTTTCTGTATTTTTATACGTCTTGACGAAGAAAAATTTCTGTTGTATACTTTAGCATATTCCGATGATTGAGTGACAAATGATCATCAAATATATCTTTATGGCAAGCAAAACAAATATCAACCCACTATTTAATAATGTTCTCGTAAAACCGCTTCAAGCGCAGGCAAAAAGTTCTGGTGGGATTTATCTTCCGGAAAATGCTAAAGAAAAACCCCAAATTTGTGAAGTTATGGCTGTTGGGCCGGGAAAAGTTCATCCTAAAGGGGAACATGAAACAATGGTCGTTAAAGTTGGACAAAAAGTTTACTGCAAACAATGGGGTGGCGACAGCGTAAAAGTCGGAAATGAAGAATGGAAAATTTTAGATCAGCATGATATACTCGCAATCGTCGAGTAATTTTGAAAGGAATAGTATGGCAAAACAATTACAATTTGGAGAAGAAGCAAGACAATCACTCGTAAAGGGTGTTAATACCTTAGCAAAAGCAGTTATCACAACGCTTGGACCGAAAGGCCGCAATGTCGCACTTGATAAAAAGTGGGGTGCGCCAACGGTAGTACACGATGGTGTTACTGTCGCAAAAGAAATTGAATTGAAAGATCCATTTGAGAATATGGGCGTACAACTTGCTAAAGAGGCAGCAAGTAAAACCAATGATAACGCAGGAGACGGTACAACAACGGCAACCGTTCTTGCACAGGCAATTGTTAATGACGGGATGAAACATGTTACAGCCGGTGCCAACCCGATGATTCTTCGCGAAGGTGTAAATAAAGCAGTTTCAGCAGTTGTTGCAGAAGTGCAGAAGATGGCACGTCCCGTCAAAGACGAAGATGTTGTCCGGGTCGCTACAATTTCTGCACAAGATGAGCTTATTGGTTCACTTATCGCAGAAGCACTTAGAAAAGTCGGGAAAGACGGTGTTATTACTGTCGAAGAAGGCCGTACAATGGAAATGGAAGTTATCTACAAAGAAGGTATGGAATTTGATAAAGGATATGTCTCTGCATACTTTGCGACCAATACAGATAAAATGGAAGCTGAGATTGAGGATCCATACATCCTGATTACAGACAAAAAGATTTCAGCTCTTAATGAATTCCTTCCTTTCCTTGAAAATCTCGTGAAAGTTACAAAGAATTTTGTCATCATCGCTGATGATATCGATGGAGAAGCACTCGCAGCTCTTATCGTTAATAGATTAAAAGGAACGTTTAATTCAGTTGCGATTAAAGCTCCTGGTTTTGGTGACCGCCGAAAAGAAATGCTTGAAGATATCGCAATTTTGACGGGTGGTACAGTTATTTCAGAAGATACCGGACGTACACTTGAAAGTGTTACAGTTGAAGATTGTGGGCGTGCAGATAAAGTATGGGCTGATAAGGATAATACTCGTGTAATTGGTGGAAAAGGTGATAAAAAAGCTCTCGCAGCTCGTATTTCACAAATCCGAAGAGCTATTGAAACAACAACTTCCGATTTTGATAGAGAAAAATTACAGGAAAGACTTGCTAAATTGGCGGGTGGAGTAGCTGTTATTAATGTCGGCGCGGCAACGGAAGTTGAGATGAAGGAAAAGAAGGAGCGGGTTAATGACGCAGTCGCTGCAACCAAAGCTGCACTTGAAGAAGGTATTGTCCCCGGAGGCGGAGTAACACTTCTTAAAGCACGACAAGTACTTAAGAAAGTACGAGATGGGTTGATGATTGAAGATCAAAAATTGGGTGTTGATATTCTGTATAGCGCGCTAGAACAGCCAATCAGATGGATTGTCAAAAATGCAGGCGAAGATGACGGATGGGTTATCAAAACAATTGAAGAGCAGGAAAAGGGTACAAAGAAAGATATAGATTATGGATTTAATGCAATAACGGGAAAATTTGATTCAATGGTAAAAGCAGGAATTGTTGATCCGGCAAAAGTAACCCGTTCAGCTGTCCAAAACGCAGCAAGTGTGGGAACTATGGTCCTCACAACAGAATGTCTCATTGCTGATCTTCCGGAAAAGAATTCATCCGAAGGTGGAATGCCAGGCGGCATGCCCGGAGGAATGGGTGGAATGTATTAAAGATTGGAAGATTGACAAGTCAGTGTAGATTTTTAATCTCTATCGATATCGGTAGAGATTTTTTGTATCTATGGCAGAAATAACACTTAAAAATCTTCAAGATGCATTAAAAATACACGAAATTAATTCCATTTTAGTACCTGGTGCGGTTTTTCTTTATGGGCTTAATTTAATTTATTCTCAAATTGGAAATTTTACCTCAGGGAATCTTAGCATTGGTTCTATTGTTATGTTTGTCATTTTAGCCTATGGTGTCGGTCATCTTATATAAGGTTTTAGTAATCTCATTGAACTTTATTTAATAATCCCTGTATGTGGTCATTTGAGCAAGAAGAAGCCTGCAAAGGAAGTTGCAGAAGATAAAGTGGACATTTTTAAAAATTGTAAAAAGCTTTGCCGCGGTGTTGCATCTGCTCTTTTAGTTTTGTTAGGATTGGCTATAATTAACAATATACTTACTGTATCCAATATTTATAGTATTTTAATTTTTATATCCAGCATTATATTATTTTGGTATATGAGAAGATTTCAAAAAAGAGAATTGGGACTATAAAATTACTGTTTTTTGTTGGAGAATTATGCCGAGGTGCCTTTGCCTGAGCCGAGAAGTTCCTGAGATTTCTTAAGAATTTCTTTCCAGTTCCCGACCTTTGTAAACATCAAAAGATACGCTTGTGCCTCTTTTACGTCAAAAAACCATGTCAGAAAAAGATATAACCCAAGTCCGAAAAAGCTTGAGATTCCGGTTAAAATTATCAGATTAATTGTACGTGTTGTATCAAAAACAAGCTGGTCAAGGAGTTTGATCGGAATATAAAGTGCAAAAGCTGTGAGGAATGAAGAAATAAAAAATTTTGTCCAGGAAGGGATAAGCTCACTTTTCCTAAATCCACCCACTCGTTTTTCAAGCAAAAGAAAAAGCGAGATAAGTTGGAAGAGGCTCGCAATTGAGAAGGCAAGCCCAAGACTTTGTACTCCCATATGTATTACAACAATAAAAAGATATGAGAGAAAAATAAGAATTGCTGTTGAGACAGCGCCGATAATAAGAGGGATTTTTGTGTCATGTAATGCGTAAAAAGCCCGCAAAACCAGTGTAATCAGCGCTTGGGCAAAAATAGAAATACTAAATAACGCAAGTGTTTGTCCGGTTGCGACGGTTGCCGTCCAGTCGAATTTACTCGCCCCGAAAACTAGACGTACTAAAGGAATACGAAGAATCAAAAAAAGAACAGAAACCGGCAGAACGAGATAAAGCATCTGATTGAAGCTTTGGATGAAAGTCGCTTTAAATTCATCTAGTTTATCTTTCTCGCGTGAAAGAATTGGAAAAGCAGCTTGGGCAATTGTTTGACCAAAAAGTGCAACAGGTGCAAAAGCGAGTGTTTGCGCAAAATCAAAGATAACATTCATTCTTCCCGGATCATTAAGAAATGAGATAAATGAGCCGATTCCAATAGTTCCGAGTTGGAATATGATAACTGAGAGAGTTCGGGGCCACATGAGTTTGCCTATTTTTCTGACGCCCTCTGATTTGATATACGCAAAATCAGGTCTGAAATGAAAACCAACCTGCCTTGCCAGAGGCAGTTGTGCTGCAATAAAAATAATCGCACCGAAAATAATACCTATTGCGGCAGAATAGATACCCAGACTCGGTGCAAATGCGACAACGCCGAGAATAATCCCCAGGTTATATAATGCAGCAGCAATTCCAGGTACAAAGAAATGATTGTAAGATTGCAAAAGCGCGGTAAAAAATGTCGCAACAATGAAAAGCAGTTGTCCGAAGATAATAATCCGCATAAGGTTTGCCATGAGGATCATTTGTGAGTTTGTAAAATTTGAGCCGAGATTAAAAATCTGCAGTATTTCTCTTGCAAAAATCATCAGGAATAAAGAAAATACCAAAAAGATAGTGAAACCAATTGCAAGAAGTGTCGATGCCATTTTGTGAGCTTCTTCTTCTTTTCCTTTTGCCAGGTAATCTGAAAAGACAGGAATAAATGCCGATGATAACGCGGCCGCGATAGTCAGTTGAAAAACCGTATCCGGCAGTTGCGTAGAATAGAGATAAATACCCAGTACGTTTGATGCGCCGAAAATTCCGACAAGTAACCGTTGCCTAATAAGCCCCAGGACCTGTGAGATGACGACAGTCACCATAATAACAAAAGCGGCCGACAGGATATTCGTTTGTCTTCGGGTTAAAAGATCAAGGCTCCTGGATAAAAATTTGTTAGTCATAGATTGTTGATTATCGGGTTTGTTTGTTCCTGTTTTGAATTTATTTGTGATTTGTTATTTGATGTTTGGATTTTTTCTGCTTTGATTATTTTGGCATTTAATACCATAATCAGAGTAAATATTGTTTTTTTAAGTATATCATGCTAAAATTACAAAATGCCAATATTAAAACACGCCAAAAAAAAGCTGAAGCAGGATAAAAAGCGTACCATAAAAAATAAGAAAATAAAAGATACATTTAAGAGCCTGGTGAAGAAGGCTAAAGAAAATAAGTCTCAAAAGGATTTAAGTAAAGCATTTAGCGCTGTTGATAAAGCTGCAAAAAAGAATATTTTGAGCAAAAATAAAGCAGCTCGATTAAAGTCATCATTATCAAAGCAGGTTTCTTCAAAAAGTGCTACTGTTCCATCAACACAAAAAGAAGAAAAAGCACAATCTTTTGCAAAGAAAGAAACCAAAGCAGCTCCTAAGAAGTCTGTAGCAAAAGAATCCAAGCCTGCTGCTAAACCTTCGAAATCATCCGGGGCAAAGGCAAAAAAGTCTTCCTCAAAGTAGTATCAAGTATAAAGAAGTAAGTATTTGATACTTAATACTTTCTACTTAATACTTTATACTAATAGCTATGCTGGATATTAATCTTATTCGGGAAAGGCCAGGAGAAATTCAAAAGGCTGCATTTGCAAAAGGCGTAAGTGTTGATATCAAGCTTGTTCTCAAACTTGATGAACAAGTTCAAAGCATTCAACGTGAAGTTCAGCAAATCCGCGAAGAACGCAACGCAATTGCAAAAAGTATTAAAGGCAAGCCGACACCCGAACAAGTAGAAAAGGGGAAAAAGGTCAAAGAAGATCTTGAGAAAAAAGAAGAGGCATTCAGAATCGTCTCTACAGAACTGCAAACGATTCTCCTCGGAATTCCGAATCCCTCAAAACCTGATGTGAAGGTTGGTAAAGACGAATCGGAAAACGAAGTTATCAAAACGGTTGGTGAGCCAAAAAAGTTTTCCTTCAAACCAAAAGATCATCTGGAGCTCGGAGAATTGCTCGATATCATCGATGTCAAACATGCTGCTGTTGTTTCAGGTGCACGATTTTATTATCTTAAAAACGATGGAGTGCTATTGGAATTTGCGCTGAAACAATTTGCATTTGAGACTTTGATAAAAGAGGGCTTTACGCCAATCTTACCGCCGGTTTTGATTAAAAAGGAAATTATGGATGGTCTGGGTTACACTCAAATGGGTGAGGCAGAAAACATTTTCTCCGTAGAGAACGGTGATTTGTATCTTGTTGGAACTGCTGAACAGTCAATCGTACCGTATCATACGGATGATGTGTTGAGAAAAGAAGATTTGCCCAGGCGCTATGTCGGATTTTCAACTGCATTTCGTCGGGAAGCAGGCAGCTACGGAAAAGACACTCGTGGTATTATCCGTGTTCATCAATTCGATAAAACGGAAATGGTCTCATTTGTCGCAGAAGGCGAGGACGATCGCGAACATGAATACATGCTTGCAATTGAAGAGAAATTTATGCAACAGCTTGGGATTGCCTATCAGGTACTTAAAGTATGCACGGGAGATTTGGGTTTTAATGCAGCGAGAAAATATGATGTAGAGGCATGGATTCCCACTCAGGGAAAATACCGTGAGCTGACTTCGACATCAACAGTGACTGATTTTCAATCAAGACGTCTCAATATGAAATATAGAGACGGTGATCAAAAAAAATATTTGCAAGTACTCAATGGAACGGCTTTTTCGACACGGCCACTTATTGCGATTCTTGAAAATTATCAGCAAGAAGACGGATCAATTGTAGTGCCAGAAGTTTTGAGAAAGTATATGGGGAAAGATATAATTAAATCTCAATAATTGTTATGTTATTAAGTTTAGAATTCTGACAATAACAATACAGCAATTTAGCAACTTTCAGCTTCGCAGGCACCGTGTTTTATTTGTTGATTTTTATTGAAATGACAGTCCAAACCGCAATTTTTGAAGCAAGTAAATTTTCTTGACAAAATAACTTTTTATCTGCACTATAAATATATCCTTAATAAACGAGAGGAGGTGGTGGACATGCCAGTAAAGAAAACAAAAGCTAAGAAAACAGCTGTTAAAAAAACAACAACAAAAAAGAAAAAGAAAAAGTAACGTAAGGTGATTATCACCGTTATCAATCATCTGATTGATACGGGATCCACTTTACCAACTGATCAATTGGTAAAACCCCTGCCCCACGGTGGGGGTTTTTTTTGAAGCTAAAATATGGTAAGATAAATTCGAATATCGGATTTTAAATTTTATGCTGTCAGTATTTAACAAATTATTTGATTCCAATAAACGTGAAATTAATTCTCTTCAACCTGTCGTTGAAAAGATAAACGCTGAGGAAGAAAATGTCAAGAAAGTAAAAGATAAAGATTTCCCCAAAAAGACGGAAGAATTAAAAGAACGTCTTAAGAACGGAGAGAAGCTGATGGATATTTTACCTGAAGCATTTGCCCTTGCTCGCGAAGCATCGCGAAGAACACTTGGACTGAGACAATTTGATCAGCAGATGATGGGTGGGATTGTTCTTGCTCAGGGAAAAATCGCAGAACAAAAAACAGGTGAAGGAAAAACACTGACTGCGGTCTCTGCATTATATTTACATAGTTTGACGGGTAAAGGTGCACATTTAGTAACTGTAAATGATTATCTTGCCCGTCGTGATGCCGGTTGGATGGGACCTGTTTTTTATATGCTTGGTGTTAGTGTCGCTGCCATGATTAATGAACAGTCATTTATTTATGATCCAGAGTTTACCAACAAAGAGGCAACCGATTACCGTTTGCTCCATCTTAAACCTGTAAGCCGCAAGGAGGCTTACGGCGCAGATGTGACGTATGGTATTAACTCTGAGTTTGGTTTTGATTACCTGCGCGATAATATGGCTCAGGACATGAGTAATGTTGTCCAGAGAGGTTATTATTTCGCAATTGTTGACGAGGTTGATTCCGTTCTTATTGATGAGGCAAGAACTCCACATATTATTTCAGCGCCGGATGAGTCGCCTTCGCAGAAATATTATGAATATGCACAAGTTGTTGAAAAATTAACCCCCGAAACCGATTATAAAATTGATGAGAAATTCCGTACTGCACATTTAACGGATCACGGAATCGGCAAAATAGAAAAACTGTATGGTATCAAAGACATTTATGAAAAAGATTTTGATACTGTTTATCATCTGGAAGCGGCACTCAAAGCACGTGCATTATTCCACCGTGAAAAAGAATATATTGTGAAGGACAACCAGGTTATTCTGGTTGATGAGTTTACCGGAAGACTCCTTGAAGGGAGGAGACTCTCTGAAGGAATTCATCAGGCAATTGAGGCAAAAGAAGGCGTTCCAATCCAACGTGAATCAAAAACCCTTGCGACTGTTTCCCTTCAGAATTATTTTCGTATGTATGAGAGATTGTCAGGCATGACGGGAACTGCTGTAACAGAAGCAGAGGAGTTCAGAAAAATATATAACCTTGAGGTTGTCGTCATCCCGACTTACAGGCCGGTTAAGAGAATAGATCAGGCAGATGCTGTCTATAAAACAGGACGTGCAAAATATAGTGCTGTTGCTAATTCGATTGAAGAAGCATACAAAAAGGGCCAGCCTGTACTGGTCGGTACAACATCAATTGATAAAAATGAGATCGTTTCAGAGCTTTTGAGAAGACGCAAAATTCCCCATGAAGTACTCAATGCAAAGAATCATTTACGAGAAGCAGAAATTATCTCTAACGCCGGTAAAAAAGGCGCAGTGACTGTCGCAACCAACATGGCGGGACGCGGAGTTGATATTGTTCTCGGAGGTGAAACTCCCAAGAATGCTGATGGTTCTGCAGAACAGAATTCTGTAGAGTTTAAAAAATGGCAAAAAGAGCACGATGAAGTATTAGAATTAGGCGGTTTGTATGTCATCGGTACGGAAAGACATGAGTCAAGGCGTATTGATAATCAGCTCCGTGGCCGTTCAGGTAGGCAAGGAGATCCTGGTGCGTCCCGTTTTTTTGTAGCCCTTGATGATGAAATAATGAGGCTTTTTGGTGGGGACAGAATTGCGGGGCTTATGACGAGGTTTAATATGCCTGAAGATGTGCCTCTGGAACATCCACTTGTTACCAAATCAATTGAGAATGCTCAGGTGAAAGTTGAAGGATTCAATTTCGATACACGTAAGCATCTTGTTGAATACGATGACGTTCTTAATAAGCAACGTGAAATTATTTATGGACGTCGGCGTAAAATTCTTGAAAGCTCACTTGACGAAGAGAATACTTTAAAAGTTACTATCCGTGAAAAAATCCATGATGCGATTACCAGTCTTGTTGAACTATCTTTTGCAAATCAATCGGTAAGCGGTAATTCGGTCAATGAAGAAATCGTTACTGCATTTAATACAATTATCCCGTTTGATGATGCTTCAAAAGAGCAGCTTACCAAACAACTTGAACAGCAACACGAAGCAGATCAGAAAATTGAATTGCTCTCAAAGATCGCCGATGATATTTATGACAAGCGTGAAGAACAAGTTGGGCAGTTTATGCAGCAAATTGAAAGATTTGTTATGCTTTCAGTCATCGATAATCTGTGGACGAATCATTTGGATGCAATTGACAATCTAAGAGGTGGAATAGGGCTTCGTGGATACGCGCAGCGCGATCCGTTAGTTGAGTATAAGAATGAAGCCTTCAAGATGTTTGAGCAATTGGTATGGGCAATTGATGATGAGATAGTTCACAGAATTTATAAAGTTCAAGTGCAACCTGCTCCTGTCGCAGGTATTTCACCATCAGTAGTGACGCATACTCATCCCGACGGTAGTGTCCATGCCGGACCTGCACATCCTGAGGTAGGGATACCTGTTTCAAAACCGCAAAAAATGGCGACCAATACTCCGGCAAGTGAAGTCTCAGACGATTCGAAAAAAAGTCTCCCAAAAACTAAAAAACTCAGCCGCAATGATCCTTGCTGGTGCGGCAGCGGCAAGAAGTGGAAAAAGTGTCACCTGAATAGGGAACCTCACACGGAGGCAGACAAAGAAGCTTATAATTTATATATCAATGATCATGCTGAATGGCAAAGAAGATTTGGAGGTAAGTAAACAGTTTAGAATCGAAAATCAATCTCAACCTTTCCGTTGCCTGCTCTGACTTCCTTGAGAATTTCACGCAAGAAATGTTTCCTCTCATCAAAATTTGAATTGTCCCATAGGTTATTGAAGTCCTCCAGTGATTTAGTGAATTTCTCCAGTTCTTGTTTACGCTCATTGAGTTGTTGAAGCTTGAAATCATATTCTGCCGTAACCGCACGGTACATTTTTTCCTCTTCATTGAGACGCTTTGTATTGGCTGCGTAGACCTCCAAAGAGTCAATGCCAGCCTCATATGCTTCTTTTACTCGTTGTCGTCTCTGTGAAATGCTTGAAAGCATACGTGCAGAGGCAGCATAATCGCTTTTGAAGTTATCAGTAATTTCAAGATTTCGGTCAAAAAATAATCTTTCTCGGACAGTTGGATTATTGATGAGATTTCGTAATTGCGTAAGGATATAATCTTCAAGCTTATCCGCGCTAATTACTCGCCTTTGGCAAATACCACGATACTTATATCCACTACATAAGTATTCATGAGTAGTGGTATCATTCCATTTGGGATTTTTCTTTTTACGCTTGTGGTGTCTTGTTACATAACTTACTCCTGAGCCACAGCGGATACATTTTGCAATTCCAGTCAGTAAACCTCGACTCATAGGTGCTCTTCCATTTGTTGAAGTGCCTCTGATATTTTTTTCTTTTTGTGCAAGTTTGAAAACTTCAGGGAGAATAATTGGCTTGTGCAATCCATCTTCAATTATTCCTTTGTGTTCCCTTTGTTTACGCATTTTGTTTACTGAGTAAAGGGCATGTCTCCATCCCCATAATACTTTGCCAGTATATGTTTGATTTTCCAAAATATAATCAATAGTTTGCTTCGTCCAGTATCCAACACGAGGAGCCTTCACTTGTTTTTGATTGAGTTCAAAGGCTATTTGAAGTTTACCTTTTCCTTGGATGTACTCATTGAATATCCACTGAACAATTTTTGCTTGATCTTCGTCAATCTCAATTTCCCGATGTACTTTCCCTCTGTCGTCTAACCATCTCTTGATTTTGTATCCATATGGTACATTATTTGGGATTCTACCTGCTTTGGCTACAGCTTCTCTGCCCATCATCATTCTTCGTCTTATCTTGTTTCTCTCAATTTCTGACATTGTATCGCTAAATCCTTCAACCATAATACCCAAATCATCATCTGTGGGGTCATACTGCTTGGGGTCTCGTGGTTCAACTGGTGTAGTTACAGAGTAAGTTTGAATGAAGTTTTTTTTCAGTTCATCTCTTGCTTGAGTGGCGAGTGATTTGTTTCTTGCAAATCTGTCAAAATCTTTTACAACAACTAGATCAAATTTGTACTGTTTTGAATCCTGCATGAGTTTTTGAAATCCCAGGCGTTCTTCTATTAAATGTCCACTTACGGAATCAACATATGGTTCATCAACCAATTCCCATCCATGATCAATACATGCCTTTTTGCAGATTCTTATTTGGTCGGGAATGGATTCCTTCCCATCAGCTTGTTCTTTAGTGCTGACACGAGCATATATAACAGCACGAATTGTGAATTTCTTTTCCATATTACATTTTCGATTTGATTATGCTAATCCTTGTTCAAGTATTTTGAGTATATCTTCTTTTTTATATCTTCGATCTTTTCGGTTACCAATTCGTACAGCAATAAGCTTTTTTTTGTTATCCCACTGTCGAAGCGTCCAAGGACTAACGCTAAGGATTTGTGCTGTCTGTTGAATAGTAAGAAGTGGTGGCCACGTCCGAGGAACGGAAGGAGTAAAAACCGGTTTTGAAAGGTTTGGTCTTGCAAAATCGTTTCCCATAATTTATACTAAGATAACATAAGTAAACTTAAAATGCAATATGGAAAAGAAAGACATTATTGAAGATGCTTTGCAACTCTGTTTGGAAATCTTGAAAGATGAAAAACCTAAAAGGATGAACAAGTTGCAAGAGATGTTTATATCTGTTGAAGAAGTACCAGTGCAGATGAGAATTGAATGGCATTGGTACTATTACAAAAAAGCTCTAACTCCCAATTTTTTAGTACAGGAAAGTATTATTGAAATACTTCCAGATGATGATCCAGAACTTGAGAAAATTTTTCTTAGGGATCGGTTAGAATGGCCATCACTTCAAGGTTTTTATTCTATCAAGGTTGATTTACAAAAGGTTCATCAATGGGTGGAAAACGTTACAAATGCTAGCTTGTCTTCTGTATCAACTTCATTGAAAGCGGAGTATCAAAAGACAGGTGATAATAGAGGAAAGCTATTTGTAGGGAATGAGGAAATCGATGAACTGAAGAGAAATCAAGCTGCCTTGTGTGAAATTATATTCCACAATCAGCAATCCAGAAAAAAAGAGTGGAGTGCTGGAGATATTCTTGAAAAGTGGGGAGAGGATTCTACAACAATGCACGAAAGTAGTGTTTACTCGGCTGCCCATGAAATTAGAGAGAAAGTTGCAAAAAAGCTGAAGCGAGAAGAGAAATTTTTTATAACAACAAGAAGATCAGTAAAATTGAACCCCAAATTTTTCTAATCGTTAGATAGCGTTAGAAAACAACTCCCTTGCTATGCTTGGCTGGACAATGTACAACCAGCCTTTTTTATTACCAAGAGCAGTGCGTTTGAATGGCATCAAAGGGAAAATCATCCTCCCAGATACTAGCGACGGGCAAGAGTCCTTTCTTAATCGTTTGGTAAATGCTGTAAATACTCTAGATCATTCAGTTGTCCAAAGAATTATTCGAGATGAGATTACAAAAATTCAAAATGGAAAAATTCATGAAAAACACGGAATATAAACTAAATGATTTTTATCAGTCAGCAGTCCTCAAAAGTGCAGGGCTTCCTTTACTTCGTCTTGAAAAAAGCCAAGACAAATACTTCTTTTTTATATTCGATGATTCTTCACAAAAAGCTGAAGACATAATCCGCAAATACTGGAATAAGGAATTGCAGGTCATAGCAAGAGAGTTAGTGGAGTCCATACACGAATTGAAAACAAGGCTACATATGGGAATGTAATATGTTATACAAAACTGCTGAACAATTTCTACAAAAGAAAAATATTGATTACATAATAGGAAGTGGCGGTTACGAGCTTCGCATTATTTGTCCAAGTTGTAATAATCCAAAGCAAAAATGCTACATTGAAAACGAAACTGGAATGTTTCATTGTTTCCATTGTGGTATTGGAGGAGGCTGGAAAGGACTAATTGAGGCTTACAATGAGCAAGACGCTACTATCGCAGAATTCCCTCAAGAAAAAGAAGAAGATCGAGATTTGCCCCCTTTTGATTTTGAGTTGATTGAGACAAATCAGCAAAGGTTATTTGATGAAGCTCCTTTAGAGATAATGTCATATTTGGATGATCGATTACTCAGCGGAGACACAATCATAAAGTATGAGTTAGGTTGGGACGGGAGAAATATCATCATTCCAATTTTTGACGGAAAAGGCGATTGCATGAATTTTAAGCTCAAACCAGACCCAACAATACCAAGTAGCAGTAAAGGCATGTTTTCGGTGAGGGGTCGCGGGAGAAAACGATTGTTCAATGAAAAAGTATTGTTAGAAAATCCTGAAACTGTGATTGTTTGTGAAGGAGAATGGGATTGTATGCTGCTTGATCAATATGGTCATGCAGCAGTTACCTCAACCGCTGGAGCAAATTCATTTGATGAAAGTTGGATCGAGGCGTTTAAGAACATAGAGAAGATATTCATCTGTTTTGATAATGATAGAAATGGCGTTGGTCAACAGGCTGCTTTGAAGACTGCAAAAATGTTTTATGATAAGGGGATTGTTACATATATTGTCAAACTACCAAATCCGGAAGAAACAGAAAAGAAATTAGATGTTACAGATTTTTTCAAAAAGAAAGGTGCAAAAAGTGCTGGAAATGCGTTTACAAAGCTACTGATCAAAGCAAAAGCTTACAAACCAACGGAGAAAGCAAAAAGGAAAGAAGAACCACAATCAACCATTCCCAAACAACCATTATTTACTGTCCCTATATTATATTCAGAAGTAGAAGAGAAAGTTACTCAACTATTACCAGGTACACAGGATGTACTCAAAATTGTTTTGGCAGTAGCCGCATCTTCACAATATCAACTTTCCACAATGCTCTGGTTGCTCCTGGTGGATGTTCCATCATCTGGTAAGACTGATTTTGCTCGGTTCATCAAAGATGCAGAATGCACTTACTATTTGGATAATCTTACACAAAATGCTTTTGTTTCAGGAGAGCGTTCTACAGAATCTGAAAGAGTGCATGATCTGCTCCCCTTGCTCAATCAGAAATGTTTTGTGGTGAAAGACTGGACATCGATTTTTTCCTTGGATGAGAAAATGACGAAAAAACTTTTGGGTGACTTGGTCAATATCTATGATAAGGAGTTCGCAAAATTCAGTTCGCGAAGAGGTATTGTTGGATATGAAAGCTTCTTTTCCCATATCGGATGTGTTACTCCAGCAACTCTTAACAAACATCAAACATATATGAACATGGTCGGCCCGAGATTCCTTTGTTACAACATGCCAAAGACATCAGAAGAAGACGAAAGAGCAAGCTTATCTCTTATTTTTTCAGGTACAGGTAAAAGAAGCGAGATGGAACAAGATACACGAAAATATGTTTCTTCTTATTTGCAACAAATTTCAAAAAAAGAATTAAGTGTAAAACCGCTTTCTGAATTTGTACAATACTATCTTTGGCTTGCAGCAAATCTTATTGCTCATTGCAGAGGGATTATTCTTATGCAAAGTGCGAGTTTCAAAGATGAAGCTGGAAATGATGTGAAATACTACGATATTTTGGACATGCAGATTGAGAAGCCTTGGAGAGCGTTATATCAGCTTATGGCATTGTCACAGTGTCTTGCACACGTAGTTGGTAGGGATGAAGTAACTATAGATGATCTCCGTATCATAAAGGACGTGGTGCTTTCTTCGATGCCAGCTGATCGTTCAAAAGCATTACGCATGCTACAAGAACATAACGGCATTATTACAGCAAAAGAACTTTCTGACTTATCAGAAGTATCAACTAAAACTTCCAGACGATTACTAGAAGAGCTTCGAGGACTCAAAGTACTTATCAAGAATTCAGGATCAGGTTCAATTGCCTCAGATTATCAGATTGTAGAGAAATTTAGAGATTTTGTTTGTCTAAGCCCTACCGAGTTTCTGTCCGTCTATAGCAGTGGGACAGAAACTACCGATAATACTTCTCAAAGTGATTCTCAAGTTTCAAATAGCATAGAAGATAGTACGAAAAAAGAAATTTTTCCGGTAACACTTGGAGAATATACATTTCGGGATAGAGTCGAGCTAATGGAAAAAGAAAAAGAATTACGCGAAGCTCGAGAAGGGCTTGACAGAAATTCAACAGAATACGCCTTATTCTATCATTCGTGGTTTGAAATTCGGGATTGGGGAGTTAATAATGGCATATTTCCCTTTTTTGCAGTGAGTAATAACGAATAAGAGTGGAAAGAAAACTTATGAGAGGAGGTGAGATTATGAAAGCAAATAAATCAAGCTATAATGTTATTGATACAGTGGTGACTAAAGAACTAAGTGAACATCAACAGATGTTCTTATTTCGAAAAAAAATGGAAGAATTTCGTAAGTGGATGGAGAAGGATATAGAGCTATCTGTAGAAAATTATAAAAGCGAGATGCTCAGAAATATTGAAGTGAGAGAATTCTTGGGTGATAAACACATTGATTTATTGATAGAGCAAAAAAGGTACGAATTAGAAGGCGAGTTCATGCTCAAGTGGGGTGAAATACTAATGTTGCTCGCAAAAATGCTGTAAATTTTCAGGATATATCATGACCTCAACATGATGTATCTTACAAAAGTTAGAGTAAATCCAACGAAAACGGAAAATAGTAGCGTGTGAACAGGGGTTTCTTAGGGTATTAAGGTATCTATACACTCAAAACCATAACAAAAATGAATCAATATGTGTTTGATAGCGTGTCATATCCGGCAAGTTGCATAAGCCTATCAAACCATGCTGTAGAGTTATATTTTTGCATTTTTTCTATAGCAATATCTATCATGACACCTAATGTCATCCCTTGGTCTTCCATCATCATTCTGATATTTGGTTTAGATTTTTTCAGATAATATGAACCCATTGCTTGTGCACTTTCACGAGTAGTACAGTTGAATGTTTGCATTGCAGCTTCTGTGGCATTGCAGTTATTCTCAAAATATTTTTCAAGAAATCTTTCAGTTCTGTTTTGGATAAGATATGGTTTTTCTTGTATTGTCAGTGCTTTCATAAATGATAATTTTATCAAATGAGTTGCTCTGGCTAGGCATCAGTATCTATTTTAACTTTCTGGAGATAAGTTTCAAGATGCGATATATCGATCGTTTTCGGCGTATTGACAACCATTCTGCACTACAATATTTGTACCTGTTTCTTGCTAAGCCTTATAATCACATATTTTAAAGCTGAATTTTGCTCGCCCAGATTATCTCACACTGGAGTTGTCATAGTCATAGACTACATTTTTTTGTACGTATCGGCATAGATGATTACAATGAAAAAATATGTGGTATACCGTTAGGGGTTAACTTGTAAGAACCGCATTCTGTAAATCATCTATGACCCGCTGATAGTCATCTTTAAGCTGTAACTGGTGTCTTTCACGGTCAAAATCAAAGAGTTTTTCTACTTCTGAATGTTGACCACCTGCATCTATTGAATAACTACCAGCATCAGATTTATAAAAAATAGTTAATAGCTCAAGAAACTGCTCTACAGACACATTAACTTGTTGTGCTTTCTGCTTAATCTCTTCTACAGCTTCTTCCTTTACTCTACCAGCCTTCATGCATTCTCCGACAGGATCTCCCGAAATCATCGCAATAACCAATTCACGCTCTCGTTCAGGATAACCTAACTGTCTCATTGTTCTCCGAATTATTGGCTCAGTAAATTCATGCTGACGATCTTTATCTCCTGCTCGAATTGCATCAGGTTTCCCAATATCATGAAGAGCAAGAGCTACACGCATAAGATCTCGAGTCATTCCTGCTGGCAAAGACCTGTCACCGAAATAATGATCAAACTGTGAAAGAACCATTGCAGTATGCTGTTCTATTGTATAACCTTCATTTACTCCTGCATCTGCTTCAAATTCTTCTCTAAATTCTCTCTTAAAGATATCTATAAGTGCCCCAGGTGAATAATTATCTTTTAATAAGACATTATCTATAGCCTCGGGAGTTAATTTTGTCTGACCATATGCTTCAGCATCAATAAGTACAATAGGTACATTAAAATACTCCGCAGCTCTTTTTGTCTGCTCATTGATTGTCGATGTATCATTACCATAAACGATCATGCAACTCGGTTGTAACCGTCCACCGTACCTATCTGGGTTTCCGGCATTCCTGCGTAAAACAACCTCATTATATGGAGCACCGCTTTTTCGGGAATACTGAATAAGCTGATCAGGTGAAACAAATGGGAATCTTGTTGTCTCATCTTCTACCATTTCCATACTACCTATTCCATGGACAGTATGGATGTCTCCTGGACCCATGCCAAGTATGGCGTCACTTGGATAATCAGAGAAGCCATAACACACATCATATGAAAGACTACCGTTGGCAGTATTAGCATACTTAATGTAGTCATTACTAATCAGAGATGTAGATATAGTTGATGCTCCATGTGCTTCATTCCATGCACGAGGAGTTTCTGCAAGTTGTGTCGCAATAGTAACTTGGTCGTGATAAGATATCGTATGGTTGAGTAGTTTGAAAGGAGCACCCCTGAGTAAGACTGTTGATATTGTTCTACCATCGGCTCCGTCAATCGTTGAGTGTACAATACCTTCACCAGTAGTATCCATATCAAACATAGCTTCTCTAAACTGCTCTCCAATACCTCTATCAATCTTTTCGACAACCACATCAAAAGCACCACCAACTAGAGGTTGATCAGTATCGATACTAAAACTATTCATCATTTGTCGGACTTCATTTGCAGTGCTTGCAGAAGAAATCGCTTTTACAAGATCAATTACAGCGACATCTGTACTATCGAGGATACCTTGATCGACCAGTCTATCAATATATCCTTCGACTTGTCCCCATTCACTAAGAGTATCGGGTGGATACCCCAATCGAGAACCAAGACTCAATATACCAAATGCTCCAGCTTTCGCACTGTGTACACTATCACTGTCTAGATCGTGTTGTAATTTTTGAGTAACAAAGTCTCTATAATTTTGCAGATCATCAACAGTGCGGACTTCATGACGGTTTTCCCTCTCAAGTACATAAGATAAATTTTTCTTGGCAATATCGTCTAGTTCGACGCCTTGTAGCTCCCTAGCTAACTCTGTACAATTCTCATAGCCAAGTATGCCCAAAGCAACTAGGCGTTGCGGATTATTACCATAGATACCCAATCCGTCCAAATAACTTAACCACTCATTAACACTGCGTAATTCTTGTTCGGACATACTTGCCACTTTTTGGCTTGCACCACTATCATAATAAATAATTTGTTCAAGTCTGTCCCAACCAAGAGCATCTATAACTCTAGGAGATAATAACTCGGCAGTAACATAATCTGTTTGATCAAAATCAAAAAGTGGGACACGCCTCAAAAGCTCTGAATATGCTGCGCCAAGTTGGCTTATTTTCTCTGACTGTAAACCTAAACTTGCAGCAGCTTCGTATTCACTAAAAGATTGCCTAGATTGCTCAAATGCCTGCCCTAGCTGTTCCCTAAACCTGTCTGTTGGACCTTGATCGTTAAAAAAACTTGGGATATCTGAGTCCAAAGTGTAAGTAAAATGGCCATAAATACGAAGCTCATCTGCATGTGCGTTAGCAAAAGTCACAAATGACTGCTCGGGTCTTGTAAGATAATCTTCAAAGTATCTAGCGGTAGGTAACATTTGACGTAAGGCATCATTATGTAATGCTGTGTGATAAAAAGGTTCATTTTGAGAAAGGTATGCGAGTACAGCATCTGCTTCAGACACTTCATCGCCACCTAATTCCGCCCGACCTTCTCGAATGTAATCTTCTGCTATCACAAGCAGATCGGATCTATTGCTAAATAAAGCATCGGTAGGCACTCCATTCCTATCGAAGAATACCCAGTCTGTTCGTCCTCCATCTCCTGATTGGCTCTGGTCGCCAAAAATATCATGTCTTGCAACGGCATCTCTTAAATGAGATATAACAAGTGGCATAGCATCCCTCCCAAGATCTAGTGATTGGCTTCGCCAGTAATTTGCCATTTGATTGTCTTCACTTGGTTCCAGAAGAGAACTCATGAGTGGCATATTACGTGTTCTACCTTGTGCAACAGATTGTTTTAATTGGTCAAACTGGTAGGCGTACATTCTATCTACCGTTGACCTTTCCAGTAATCCAGAATGAAATAGATTTTCCTGACGAGTTGTATCGTAAGAATCAAAAAGTTGTTGCAAGCTACTATCCCTCGAAAATGGAGCAAAGCCTAAATCCTTTAGCATGCCGGCATTCCGTAGTATTTCATCTCGTACGGTGGTATTACCTTCACCCATAAAATCATCGCCATAGAAGTAGGTAAGAGTCGATTCAAGTGCAATATCCCCGTAGCGCTGTATATCAACCGCCTCAACAACCTTGTCTCGATATTCCGGTTTTTCTAGTATCTTACGTAATATCTCAGAGTTATCGCTATACGGAAATCCATAAACTAGTGTTGGCCTTCCTGGATCTTCTTCACCACTTGCCTGATCAACAACCTCACCGCTACTAACTGCAATCTGTGCATCAAGCTGCCTAACAAACCCGTCTGTTATAAGACCTGCGAGGCGACTATCATCTGCAATTCTTTCTATAGATATACCGCGCCGCAAAGCATCACTAATTTGCTCAGATGTTATTCTACCATCTCTTCCTATTGTTGATAGATATGCTGATGCATCACGTTCATCGTCCAGCCTAATTGTTCCTCTATCTAAGAGTTGATCAGATCTATCATGGTCTTGTCGAGTAGTCTTACGTGCAGCACGTTCTCTGTGCAAACTTCGGGCTTTCTCCAACCAACCCCTTGCATTTCCCCCTAAAGATTTTTCTCCTGCTGTGCTAATCAATTGGTCTCTTGTATCAGCAGTAAGTTCTTCATGTTCGCCAGCAAGAGATTCAATTTGACGAACAGTTCTAGGATCTAACCTTTTTGTTGCAGAGAGCAAACTTTCAATCCTGCCTCTAGCTTCTCCAGCCTTACCTCGGAACCGATCCATCACAGAAGTTCTTTGTTCAACAGGTTGTTTAGCTCCACTCTCTGGCCCATCTGGCCGCTTTGCAGTTTCATCCATTATTAGTCTCCTTTTTCCTCTTTAGATTTTCAATTTTTCCTAATGCTTTTCGATAAGCTTCATCATCCATCTGTCTCTGTGCACTTAAAAAAACGCGCATCATTTTTTGCAAAATTGCTTCACTTTTTTCTTCATACTCCTTGAGAATTTGTTCTTGAGTCTTGTGCATAGCAATAATTTCTTAATCAAGAATAACAAAAGTTTATAGGTAATACAAACAGTTAACGAAGCTTACTTCCAAAATTTTTCTAAAAAAATTATTTCATTGTAAAAAAACAGGTACCGTATTTTTGAAATTTGGGGATATGACCACCTTTGTTTCATAACACGACTCACCCCCTTGACCCTTTTTTGATGTGCGAGGGGTTGTGACCCCACCCTAATATATAAAAGAAACAAAATGGATCGAAGAATTAGTATTCAAAAGCAAAAGGGGATAGTGTAAGATGAATTATTCAACGAGATAAATATTTGAATAGCCCGAAACAATATAATTTCAAGGCTATGTGGTACCCTATTTGAGTGACACTTCAAATTTTGCCATTATCCTCAAAAAGGTTGATTTAATAAGCTGATTGTATTTTTTTATTATCGTATAAAAAACAAAAAATAACCTGATAATTCATTTGTGTAGCTTTTCATGCTAATTTGCTATACTCAAGTCATGACTGATAGTCCTGAAGCATCAATCATTCTACCTGATCAAAGGAGCAAAGTAGCAGGTGTTCCGTTTCGAGTAGAAGGTTCTGAACTGCCTGAAAAAAAACAAACTGCTCGGGATTTTTTATTAAGACAAAGAAATCGAGTTTTTTCAAGAAGAGATAAATCAGAATTATCTGATTCTGAAATGAGTACAAAGCAAAACCTTGAAAGAATTATTAAGAAATTTATAAGGGCATCACAAGAAGCGGGAAGATCATTGAGGCAAGTTTATTTTAACCTGGAAGCCTTTGGGTATACTCAATTTGATAAAGATTTTAATCTAGAAGAAGCAATAAGACAGGCTCCCGGGGATGTGATTGAGGTTGGAGGTCCAACAGGCCATTCATGGCATAAACTTGATATCAAAAGATCAGGGAGAGAAGTGAGGGTTTCTAATATAGAGCCTTCAGATAAATTATATGGAAGAATTGATTTCCAGGCTGATGCTAGAAAACTTCCCTTGCGAGATGATAGTCTGGGTGTACTCTTTGCAGCTAACCTGCCGTATGATATTGCAGAAGGAACAATTGACGAAGCAATGAGAGTATTAAAACCTGGTGGATTGTTTATCGCAGATGGTTTAAAGAGAGAAGCCGTTGAACATGCTAAAAAATTAGGATTGTTGCGCAAAGAGCAAATTGAGAAATTTAGAATGATTGACTTTAGAACTCATTATGATGTAGTTTTTCAAAAAAAAGAGAGTATACCTGAGAGTGAAGATAGTGTCAGTTAACCTTTACAGAGAGTCTAATTTATAAAAACTGTATGGTTCCTATATTGATGATATCTCAAATCTTGTCATTATCCTAAAAAGGTTGATAAGTCAACTTAATCAAA
>Ga0364867_10171_pt2 | contig 36323 bp, 25 predicted proteins | sample ExccelAu500001D4_3_FD_206915 | JGI IMG/M metagenome (GOLD analysis project Ga0364867, IMG submission 206915) | Enriched cells from Trout Bog Lake Hypolimnion, Wisconsin, USA - BchlTB.Aug13.5000.01.D4 | ecosystem: Environmental > Aquatic > Freshwater > Lake > Hypolimnion/Profundal zone | place... | reverse complement strand
TCCTGTTTTTCGTCTTCACTGTGAGTCGCGACCTTTATTCCGAGCGAGCTGATTTCCTGGCGCTCAAGAACTTTTTTAAGTTCCGCGATACGCACGGAGACCGGAGGCACATCGAGTTTCACGCGCTCAAAATGCCTGAGCAGGCCGAAAGGAACCTCGACATTCAAGTTTTCAAGCACCTGGACTTCTTCCTTGGTGCCGATCAAGACTTCCGGAATATTCAATTTTCTAAAACTCTCTTCGGCCTTTTCGAGCGGAGTTTTGTTCCCTTCCGTGGATAACAAATACAGCGACGATGGCGAAACTTCCACCTGTGTCAAGCCTGTCGCGCCGCCGCCAAGGGGCCCCTGGCTCTCATCCGCCTCGCCTACTTGGCTTACAAAGCTGGGGTGAGTGAAATTAACACTGCCGCCTCTTGGATATATATTTTTCCAAACCTCAGCCATGTCAGCAATCAAAACAGCGGGGCCCTTTTTCGCCACATTACGAATGCCTTCCAAATTCCGGAAAAAATCGTCCTGGGTCTTATTCTCATCGTTCTGAAACAAATAGAGGGCCAAGTCCCTATGGTTCCAGCCGGAATGCGGCCGGCTATCGATGTAACGGGCCAGCATAAGATTCATCACGTATTGCTTAAGCGCTTTATCGACCTCAAGAATATAATGTTTGCGCTCAGCCTTCGGAGCAGTCAGCTTCGCCAGCAGTTCCGTCACGGCAGGAAACATCTCCTGTTGATAAATCGAAAGATCCGCGTCCTGAAGCGCCTTTATCTCATCGCGATCCGAATTCTTGGAATAAATGCGCCATTCCTGGCCAGGCTGGCCTTTCAAATTCTTATCGCGCGGCTCGAGTTTGAAATCCGAGTTTTGCGTGGCTGAATTAGGGCGGCCAATCGCCCCGTCGGCAAGAGCCTTGACTTCAAACGCGAGATCCGCCTGATTCAGCTCCGGCGTGAGGATGAAATGCGCTCCGCCTTTCGTATCGGCGACAAAGCGGCTGACGAGTTCCTCTTGGGAGAGGGACTCGTTGATAAGAAGTTCGGTGGCGGGGGCTTTTGTCAGAACTATCCGGCCCACCTCATTTTTATTGGAATTGCCTTGCGAGATTTCATACTTGTAGCGCAAAAGAAAGGTTTGGCCGCGCTTTAACGGCTTGGGCTTGCCAGTGGGATCAGGCACGTCTTTCGTGCTGAACACCACGTAGAACGCATCAGGGTTTTCGTTTCTTACCGGGACCAAGGTAAAAGAACGGATCATGGAAAACGGCGTCGTCGAAAAGGTTTCCATGCCAGCTGCCGGATCAACGTACCCCGCGGCGTGGCAGGCTGTTACGAGAAACTGAAATCCTTTTTCGCCTCCCTGGAAAGACTGGTCCATGGCGGACAAGGTCAGCGTAAGGTGGCTAGTTTCCTTGGGTAGGTTCACCTGCGTGCTAACTACCGGAAAAATACCCGCTTCATTCTCGTTTTCAGTGGCCTTAAAGCGAAGAGGCTCGGCAATGATAACCGGAGTCGTCCTGTTCTCTAGAAGGTCATGCTCATTGTAGTAGGACTGACGCGCGAATAACCCCGAGGGCCGCACGATCTTGCCGCCGTTGGCAAAAACACGAAAACTCATCCCGTTGCCGAAGTTATGCTGCTCAACCGGCTCACGCAGGCGCCTTACCAAATGCGCGAGCGCTTGATCGGGAATGGCTCCCGTGCCTTGCACCATGGTCTGGGTGATATCGATGTGCACGCCGGTCTTGTCGTACTTTGACGAATATTCCTGGTCAGAACCCATGGTCGGCGTGCGATCATCAAAAAGTACGCTACCATCATCGGTGGTGTAAACCCTTCTGGCCAGATCCTCTTCCGGAATGTACCGATCCACGAGCGGCACTTCGCCGTTATTGACGAGCTCGAACTTCCAATCCTTGCCATCGGGACGTTTTGACTTTCTGTACACCAGCACGAAGGTGCGTTCGCCCTCGGGACCTTTCCAGGAAAAAAAGATGTGATAGTTTTCGGCGCCCGGGCCATGCTCACGGGCCGGGGTTTTAAAGACGTGATAGGCCAAACTCTGGATTTTATCCGCCGCCGCCGGAATAAGGCGCGAGATTGAAAGCATAGTCCGCAGGGGAGCGCCTGTTTCAGGGGCCAATTCCAACGCTATTCTATTATTTTCCACGGCTACCGAGACACCATTTCTCTGGTAAGCCCCGCGAAAGCGAAAAAAGACGTGATCCGGAGTGCTTGCCTCAAGATCAAAGTGCAGGCCGTCCTTATTATAGATTTTATTGTAATCAACGCCCTCGACGTTGGGTGGCGTCATGGCGTCAAACATCTTGTGACCGTCAAAGGACTGGACACGCTCGGCAAGCTGTTCATCGGTGTAAAAATTATTAGACACCAGCTGGGTCCGGAGCAACCGCAAGGGTTGGCCGGGGCGTTCGTCATAAACCAAAAGCTCGGTTCTGCCCTTGCCTCCAACATTTTCGGCCCCGGGCTCCGCAGCTTGCTCCGACGAAGAAAGCAGCAAGTACTTCAGATTCGCTCCAGAACCGTAAGAGTTAGCTGTATCCGACATGATAAAATAAGACAGGCGCTTGACAGACTCACGATAATGCTTGCGGTCCCAAAGCTTCAGGAAAGCCGGAGGATTATCCAGTTTGCCTAGAAAAAGCTCGCCTTCCAGAAAAAACAGGGCTTCCGGCGTATTGGCTTTATTAAAAATACGGTATCGGTTTTGGGAATCGATATCCAGGCGCCCTGGCAGCTCCACTTTAAAAATCCCGCGCGGCTCGCGCAAAACCAATCGATTCCCGCCTGCTATGAGGTCGTAGTTCTGCTCGACAATCGTGCCCGCCTTAAGGACGAGCATTTCCTGTGGCTCTTGCGGAATAACCCGCCGCCCCGTGGTCAGATCCAAATACGGCAATAAACTGGCGAGCGATGTCTTGGTTTCCTTGTCAACCTCCTCGACACCCAGCTCGGCCAATCGTTCACTGAGTTTTTCTTTCCAAGCCTTTACCGCGACCGGATCATCGGGGCGGCTTTCCGTGAGAGACCAGGCCCACATCGGAGAAATAACTTTATCCCTGTATTGCGCTCCAGCAGGCTGCGTATAGATGAGCGAGCCAAGCTGCTCGAACGAATGAAATTGAAAATCCAAGGCACGTATCGGCCCCCTAAGCACCAGTTTCTTATCTACATCAGACTCGCTCGCACTGACGTATGCGACAAAGGTAATGCCATCGCCGTGAGGAGACGGGTGTTTTAATTTCATGGAGACCAAAATCGCCTGCGACGCCACCGCACCGGCGATTACATTCGGCGGCAGAAAACGAAACGTCAAATCCTCGGCCGATTCCAGATCCGGCACTCGCACGGGCCGATTCGTGAGCATATCCACGACCGGATGCTCCGGTGATCCGAACCGAACGAAAGACTTAGGATCATTTTGATCGCTGTTTATGTGAAAAAGCACGAGCTTTCCATCTAAAATCGCCAGCATCTCATAGCGGCGATCCAAATTGGAAATCTCAAGCTGGCCCTGGATGGCACCGTGCGTGCGGTGATTTAAGAGTTCGCCCGAAAAAATCTGGCGCGTGCTCCCGTCGCGGTTGTAAACATAGATGCCAAGCTCAGGAGCGGTTTTTTCAGCCTCGTTTGCCGGAAGCAGCACTAAATAAGGTTTATCCCCGTTCAGTGCCAGGATCTTTTCCGGAATCGAAGCAAATGTTGCCGGGCCGGCCAAAAGCCCAAGCAACACTAAACAACCCACATTTAGCAGCGGAAAGACTCGTACTGCACACATCCCACTGTACTCCTATAAAACCGGACTACGGCCTAGAGCCTTCCTTCACGCGCAAGCTGCGCTTTTTTGTCCTCGGCATCCTTCACCAGAAGCACCGCTTCCTGCACTGCCCGTTTGGACTTGTAGCCAAGCTCATGCATCATCACGCGCATGAACGCATCCTGCACCTCGCCTGTCTTCGCGTCCGCCTCGCCGGAGCCTATTGCCTTGGCAAGCATCTCCAGGGACACTACACGCGCCTGATTTCTGGCATAGTAGCTATTGATGGCACGCATCAGTTCGGGATGCGGCACGTCGTCCTGACCTGTGATGCCAAGCTCGGCGTTCTTCTGCACCTGTCGCGTGTGGTAGAACGCGAACTTCTCGGCTCTGAACGGCTGACGGTTAACTTCACCGTAGATCTGCTCGATATCCCGCAGGAACTGCGACTTGGGAGTCGCCCCTTGGGTTTCTTCCTGTTTCAGAAGTTCTTCGATCACGCGCTTATAAGCCTCATGCGCGAAGCCTTCTTTAGAGCCGAAAGCCTTCATTACATCATCGCGCATGTCATTGGCGATCATGTCCACCGTGATGCGATCCATCCAGCCAAGCCAGCGCAAGCGAGCGCCGTTATCCGGCGTAATCACTTTCTCGCTTTTGGTGGTGAGTTTCACGAACGCCTCGCGGATCACGCGCGGGGTCAGCGTATTCTCGTTTTCCGGCTCACGCGCGAGCGCAATGGCATCGGGCAGCCACTTATTGCCCACATCCCGCATGTCGAGACCGAATTCGCCGTCACCCAAGAGCTTTTGCAACTGGGAGAACTCAGCCCACTCGGCGTTACTGACCTCGCGGTTATAGGTCATGACCTGAAGCCGCGCCACGATATCCTGAAAAATTTCAGTTTGTGGAACGTTGGCATTCGGCAATTTAGTCATGGCCTGCTTGACGTCCCGGTTCATGCGCGTGGCGGCTGTTAAATACGCCATGAGCATGAGCGCGTGCGGGCTGATGGTAACGCGATCCGGCCCACTGCCGATATACAGCGCATAGTTGTAGTCAGGCCCCTGAATCGGGCGGCCGAACGTGCGCAGCGGAAAGAGCTTTCTCAAATCAGCTTTCTCGATCGGCGCGTTAGCCACTCCAAGCCGCTGCATGTAGAGCTGCTTGAAGTTCATCAGAAGCGCTGTCTGGATGATTTCATGCGGATACGTGGACCAACGCATCGGCATCGTCTCGGCGCGGCTGAACTGCGCCTTGCTCGTGCCCTCGTTGAACACCGCGGCTTCGCTCTCGGAGTTTGCAGCGGCAACAAGCACAACGTCCATCGGGATCGTCGGGCCGAACTCGAAACTCACGCGGCGGCCTTCGATGATGCCAAGCAGTGAGTCGCGAAGCTGTCTTTTGTTTCTCCATATCTCATCAAGGTAAGCGATGCTGCCGTTACCCTGAAGGAGTTTACCAGTGAAGGTATAGCGAAACGGGCTGTTCGGATCTGGGTCACCCACGAAGTAGGGATTCTCGCCGATGAAAAAGCCCCGCCAGTTGATATCGCCGTCTTTTGCGTCAATCTTAGGAGCGGAACTTCCGCGTCCCAGCACAAGGCGCTTGATGGTGACATGCTTATCCAACGCCTGAATTGCTTCAAGTGTCGTCAACGGAGAACCCTTAAGGTTGGCGTAATACGATAAGATCGCGTCACGCAGCGCCTCGGCCATGGGACCAGGCGCTAAAACAGGGTCCGCCTCGGTCTTGGTCAGCTCACGAACCCGTGGAGCGGCCAGTTCCACTACTTTCTTTTGCACGCTCTCGGGCAATAGCACAAGCGGGGATTCCGGATACGGAAGAGGAATCTCGGGCTCGTTGCCCTGATCGTCAAGCTCGATATAGCGAGCAAGACTTGGGACCTTGCGCAGATCATGAAATACAGGAACATAAAAATAGAAGTCAGGATGATTCAATGTGAAGTATTTCAAGCCTGATGAGGAGAGATCCAGGATCTCTGATTTACCGGTGCCGGCAGGTCCCGTGTAGACGAGAAGAGTCCGTCCGGACTTATCGCCCACGGCGCCCTTCTTTAAGTACTGCACCCATTTCTCTTTGGCTTCGTATTGGCCCACGATCATGCGGCCACCGGTTTCGGGGCCTGCTTTCTCGAAATAGTTATAATATTTGATCGTGCCGCCGGGCATATCGGGGTTCGGAATTGTTTGTTCACCCATCGACAGAATCATCGCGAGATTTCTCTGATACGCGTTCATCACGATCGACGGATGCTGCGCAGCCAGATTCTTCGCCGGATCCGCGCTCACCAAATCGAGCAGGCTATGCTGCTCCGTCAGCGCTTTCATCTCTGCCTGATCGGCAACTGCCATGTCTTTCTCATCGATCAACAAATTGCCGCAGGCACTTTTTGATTGATCGATTGCAGCCATCGCCACCGCCCCATTCGTGGCTACAGTCATGCAAAGAAGAGTTAACGCGAACGTTCCCAAATACAATGGAACCAATTTCATTTCAGAGCCCCCCTATAAAGTGAAGACAAACTAGTAATATCGGAAGCGGTCCGTCAAGAGGCGTGTAATATTTTTTTAGTTTTCCTGTATTGCGCCGCGTAAAACAGTGAATTTTTTTCATACTCGGGAAACAGAGACGTTCCCTCTATATATATTGACTACACTCAGCCCAAAGACTCGTGAGTGCGCGCTGCCATTTTCTTCCGTGCCGCAGTAGGCGCCACACCTCACGCGGCTGCGCGAGCGCCTCAAATATCCCCCGGACAACCAGACTGGCGTCTTTGTCCAAAGCCGCCCTGCTCCAGGTTGCCACGAAATCAGGCAGCGGCTTTTGGGGCGTATCAGTAATCACGCGAAGCACCATGAACTCTATGCCGCTAGCGCGCGCAACCTGTAAAAGCGCCTCCGATTCCATGTCAACAACCACCGGCAGCGCCTCAGGGCTTCTGTTGGCCGACGTGGCGCTCCCACGCAGCACCTCGTGCGCCATAATAACGGTAGCGGGCTGAAGCGTCGTGAGGCTAGCTGGCTTCACTAGACCTTCTTGTCCCGCGGCATAAATCCTCGCGCCAACATCCAGGTTACCTTCCATGAGCCCGGCAAACCCCGTCGAAATAATCCTTGATGGCATGGCCAAATCCTGTCGCGCGAGCCTTGACTCAAGCGCGGCTCTAGCCTTTTTAGCTCCCATGCCAGTGATGAGAATTTCGAACGTGGCTTTAGCACCTGAAGCGCGTATGCCGCGACGACAGGCGAAAGCCTCAGGGCGGGTCGCTGCGCAAAGTAGCGTTGGCTTCATTGCTGGCATGCGGTGAGTTTTAACATAGGCATCTTGCTTTCACCATCCAACTGATTTAAATCTTAAAGCTTGGAGGAAGCATGAAAATAATCGCAAATCGGATAAAACTTATCGGTAGCGAAAACGCATTCAAGGTGGGCGACGACATCAGACGCTGCGAGGCCATGGGCAACCGGGTTATCCGTTTCAACCTGGGCGAGCCGGACTTCAACAGCGCCGAACACATCAATCGTGTCGCTATTGAAAACATCCAGAAAGGAAACTCGCACTACTGCCCGCCAGCTGGAATAGAGGGACTGCGCAAGGCCATAGCAAAGCAAGTCTCGGAAACTCGCGGGCTCTCCATCGATCCAGAGCGAGTCATCGTCACCACTGGAGGCAAACCTCCGATCGGGTATTCGCTGATGACCTACACCAATCCTGGCGATGAGGTGATCTACCCAAGCCCTGGTTTTCCGATTTACGAGTCGTGGATCACGTTTTTGGGCGCTAAACCCGTGCCGCTGCACCTGGATGAGAAAAAGGGGTTCAGCTTCACGGCCAAGGAACTCAAAAAACTGATCACGAAAAAAACAAAACTGATTTTCATCAACTCGCCATCGAATCCGACGGGCGGGGTCCTGTCCAAAGAAGAACTCGAAGAAATCGCCGCCGTGATTCTCAAAAATTGTGACAAGAACGTGCGTGTTTACTCCGACGAGATATACGAGCACATCATATTCGACGGCCTGAAACACGCCAGCATCGCCTCGGTCAAGGGGATGGCCGAACGCACGATCATCGCAAGCGGGCACTCGAAGAGCTACGCCATGACCGGCTGGAGGCTCGGCTACGCCATCCTGCCGACGCTGGAGGAGACCGCGGTCTTCAAGAACCTCAACATCAACCTTATTTCATGCACGCCTCCGTTCATACAGGAGGCTGGCAGGGAAGCTATCGAAAGCAGCGAAAGCAAGATCGTGGTCGGCCGCATGGTGGCCGAGTTCGAAAAGCGCCGCGATGTCGTCGTAAAAAAACTCAACGCGATTCCGGGCATAACGTGCGCAATGCCCAAGGGCGCGTTTTACGTGTTTCCGAACATCGGTGGCTTGTGCGAATCGCTTGGCGTGATAGCACGCCAAAAAAAGCTGCCGCGCGCGATCCAGGAAAAGATACCGCCCGCCACCCTATTCCAGAAGTTTTTACTCTATAAGCATGGCGTGGCCACAATGGATCGCCGCTCGTTCGGCCAGATCGGTTCCGCCAAAATGCACTTTTTGCGCATTTCGACCGCCACCAAGCTGGAACTGCTTGAGGAAGGAATAGAGAAAATCAGCCAAGCGGCAACGGACCGTGAAGGCTTCGCCACTTTTGTGAAGGAATTGGAGCAATACCTATGAATATGAATACGAACGAAATGCCCTGGAATCCCAGACGCGCCCGCTATACCGACATAACCAAACTGCCGGCCAAGGAGACGTTCACGCCTGACGCAAAACTTCTTGAGGCGCTTGAAAAATCGGACCTGATATACCGCGCGCTCTGCGCCATTCTTTTCAACTTCGTGCCGAACTCGGGGCACCCTGGAGGCAGCATCTCGTCAGGCCGCATCGTGCAATCCTTGCTTTTCCACACGATGGATTACGACATAGCCTCGCCCAACAGAGCCGACATGGATCTGCTCTGCTACGCGGCCGGCCACAAGGCAATGGGCCTATACGCCGCCTGGGCGCTGCGCAACGAACTCGTGCGCGTTTCACGCCCAACAATGCTCCCCGCTGAAAAGCTGCAACTGAGGCTTGAGGATCTGCTTGGCTTTCGCAGAAATCCCACGGCTACCACGAAGCTCTTCGTTGAACACAGGGCAAAGGCGCTCGACGGCCATCCCACGCCCGCGACCCCTTTCGTAAGGCTCGCCACGGGCGCCTCCGGCGTCGGCATGGGCGCTTCCGTGGGTCTCGCGCTCGCCGCTGCCGATACCTACGGCCTGGCTAGCTCTCCAATTATTCAGGTCCTGGAGGGCGAAGGCGGCATGACGCCCGGACGCGTGAGTGAAGCCCTGGCCACCGCGGCAAGCGCTCAACTGAACAACCTCGTGCTGCACGTGGACTGGAACCAGTCCTCGATCGACTCAAATCAGGTCTGCCGCGAGGGAGCAAAACCCGGCGATTACGTGCAATGGTCTCCCGCCGAGCTGTGCTTTGTGAACGATTGGAACGTAGTAGCGGTTCCGAACGGCCACGATTTCACGCAAGTGCTAGCGGCCCAGACTTTTGCCGCGCACAGCCGCAACTCGCAACCAACGGCGATCGTCTACCGCACGGTCAAGGGATGGAAATACGGCATCGAAGGAAGATCCGCGCACGGCGCGGGACACGCGTTCTGCTCCGAAGGCTTTTACACGGCTTGCGCTGATTTCGAAAAGACATTCGGCACGAAACTTCAGCGCTTCGCGGGAGAAAAAAACGAGAACGCCATCGAGCGTTGTTTTTTCGACTGCCTGCTCGCCGTCCGATCGACCATCGAAAAAAATCGGGCCATGGCGGACACCCTTGCCGATGGACTGGCTAACGCGCGTGAACGACTTGATGGCAAGCGCCGCTCGCCACGCAAAGACGTGCCGCGCGTGGGAGAAATCTACTCGTCGAAAACAAACGAGGCGCCGCAAGAAACAATGTTCAAACCTGGACAAGCCATCGCTTTGCGTGGCGCGCTGGGAGAGGTCTTAAGCGTTCTTAACAAAAAATCCGGAGGCGCGATCATCGGGTCCTCCGCCGATCTTTTCGATTCAACAAGCTTGAGCGCGCTCGCCAAGTCTTTCCCGGCGGGGCTTTATAACGCCGCCACGAACGCCGGCTCGCGGCTTGTCGCCACGGGCGGCATCTGCGAGGACACGATGGGCGCGGTCCTGAGCGGACTAGCCACTTTCGGCAATCACATAGGAGTCGGTTCCTCGTACGGCGCGTTCATCGCGGCTCTTCAGCATGTGCCCGCTCGCCTGCACGCCATAGGCCAGCAGGCAAAGGGCGCCGTGACGGATCCCGCGAAAAATCCGTTCCTGATCGTCTGCGCGCACGCGGGCCCCAAAACCGGCGAGGACGGGCCGACGCACGCCGATCCTCAAGCCTTGCAGCTTTTACAGGAAAACTTTCCAAGAGGCTCGATGATCACGCTCACGCCGTGGGATGCAAACGAGCTATGGCCGCTCGTCGTAGCCGCGCTGAAACACCGCCCGGCGGTTATCGCGCCTTTTGTCACGCGTCCGGCCGAACCTGTGGTTGATCGCTCGAAATTCAACATCGCGCCGGCGCATGACGCGATTACAGGCGTGTACGCGCTCAGGCGCGCCACAGGCACGGGGGCAGGCACGGTCGTATTGCAAGGCAATGGAGTGGCAAGCGCGTTTATAACCGAAGTGCTACCAGAACTTGACAGAAGAAAGCTGGACATGAACGTCTATTACGTGGCAAGCGCCGAGCTTTTCGATCTGCTCTCTGAAAGCGAGCGGCAACGCATTTTTCCGGAGGCGCACGCGCGCGAGGCTATCGGCATCACGGAATTCACAATCCCGACGATGTACCGCTGGATCACGTCCGAAGAAGGCCGACGCAGAACCCTGCATCCATTCTCGCACGGGCATTATTTAGGCAGCGGCGCTGGATTAAAGGTGCTCGAAGAAGCCGGCATAGACGGCAAATCCCAGCTAAAAGCAATTCTAGAGTGTTTTTCTTAGAGGCTGGCAGAAACGAACAATGACTAAAAGAGTGCCCGCGCTAACAAGCGTGCTGACCATGGCGAGTCCATACTCCCCTATCCAGTACGTCATGAATAAATTAAACGCGAAAACGCCTGTATAAACCGCGAGCGCACCGGGGAGAAAAAGCCGATGTAGCGGCCTCATGGAAGTAGTTCCGGCAAGACGCCTAAAGCTCCACTGCGTGAACGTGCCCACGAACCACCAGCCGATGAAATTTGAGATCGTCACGCCAAAGTACGCTCCGCCGTTCGGATAAAAATACACCTGGCCCAGAAACCAGCGGCTACCCCTAAGCGCCACCGGATCGATCACCACGTCAAGCAGCATCATGAGAAAGCCGCCAAGCACGGGGGCCCAGGGGCGTTTCATGCCGCAAGCGACATCACCGCGCGCCAGCGCCGCTCCGGCCACTACAAAACTGAAATACGAGAGAAAAACAAAAGACAGGGAATCCCAGAACGGCACGTTTGAAATCCATAGCTCGCGCGTACGCGTCGTATCGATATAGGTATAGAGCCCGAACGGAAAACCGTTTCGCGTGGAGCTAAACTCGGCCGCGAACGCGACAAGGTAGCTTAAGAACGTAAAGAGCACGGTTCGCTTCAGGCCGAGGTGATATAACGCGAATACGAGGTAACACGCGAAGAAGATATAGACGTATGGCCGGTAGATTATGGTGCCTAGCAGTAGGGAGAGGAGTGTTTTATCCATCTTTTAGTCTCGGCTGAGCAGTCGCTTTTTCTCTATCTAACCCGCCTGCGATATATACCTACCTAAAGCCATCATCGGGAAATAATGCCGGTACATGTGATACCGCAGATAAAAGTGATTCGGAAACCCCGTGCCCGTAAACTGTTTTTCATCCCATGTTCCGTCACGTTGATGTTCGATAAGGTAACAAACCCCGGCCTGAATCGCGGAATTGCTGGCCGGCAGATACGCCAAGAGCCCCATCAGCGCCCAAGCGGTTTGAGATGCGGTCGACTCGCCTTTTCCCATTAGATTCTTGTCTGAATAGCTCTCAAGGCACTCGCCCCAGCCGCCGTCCTGATTTTGCGTGGATTTAAGCCACCTCAGGGCCCGCTGGATCATCGGCGTTGCATCCGACAGCCCTTGGCGCTTAAGCGCGCAGAGCACATTCGACGTCCCATAAACGTAATTGACTCCCCAGCGGCCGAACCAGGAACCCTGCGGCTCCTGCGAGCGCTTCAAGTACTCAATACCTTTGCGGCAGGCTTCATCGAATCGCGCATCCTGCAAAATTCCGAAAGCCTCGAGCACGCGCCCTGTGACATCCGGGCTGCTGTTATCGCAAAGGGAATCCATGTCCGAAAACGGAATGTCATTAAGGTACAGCTTATCGTTATTGATATCGAACGCCGCCCAGCCACCATCGCGGTTTTGCATGCTCGCGATCCAATCACACGCGGCCTGCACGGTGGTCGTTTTGCCCGCCAGGGGATTCTGCTTTAAGAGCCCTATGACAACGGCCGCGGTGTCGTCCACGTCTGGATACCAGGTGTTCTTGTATTCGAACGCCCAGCCGCCGGGCCGTCCTTTGGGGTTGTAGACTTTCCAATCGCCGTGATCGACCAGAATCTGCTCGCGCACGATCCAATCTCGCGCCTGGGCAAGCCTAGCGTCGTTTTGGTCAAAGCCGCCGTCCAGCACGCCTATCATCATGAGAATCGTGTCCCACACAGGAGAAACACAGGCCTGCACGCGAAAACCGCGCTCGTCATCGATCGCGAAACGCTCGATCGCGTCCAAGCCCAGTTTTACAGGACCGCTCTTGAGCGGAAGCCCCTGCAAGGCCAGCGCCAGCACGCCATTCACCATTGGCGGGAAAATTCCGGCCCAATCGCCCGTTTCTTCTTGATGCTCCAGCACCCACTCTTCACAACGCTTTAAAGCAATTTCCCTCAGCGTGCCGATTTTTCGGCGGTCAAAGCGCTTTAAAACCGGGTCGGTCAGCGAAAACACGGTCTTCCAGCTGACTCCATGTTCCTTGATCGTTTTGGATAGCGACGGCATGTAGGCCACATGCTTATCGGCAGCATTTTTCCAAAGATGGTCAAGCCATGTGTTATTTTCGGATTTGCCTTGCCCGTTCGGGAGCGCAAATATTGGTTTGTGGTGAAAAATAATGAAAAGCGGGACCATCGTGCCGCGCGCCCAGCTTGAGAGCCTGTAGATATTCACGGGGCTTGAGGACGGCACGAGTATGAACTCCGGCGGGACCACGGGAACCGCGTCCCACGGGAACAACCCGAACATCGCAAAATTGATGCGCGTGAAAACACGGATCTTCTCTAATCCGCCGTTCGAGACAATGAACTCCTCGGCGCGTTTCATGCGCTCATCGGTTGTCTCAACCCCCAAAATGCGAAGCGCCAGATAAACCTCGGCCGTCGTGGAAACGTCGCCCCGGTGGTTGTAAGCGATGCCCCAGCTGCCATCCGGCTTCTGATCACCGAAAAAAGCCCGCTTGATTTTCTCACCACGTTCTTTTTCAATGCCCAGTTCCAAAGCCTGGCGCATGAACACGTATTCGGCCGTGATGGTGTGATTGGATTCAAGCTCCGCGTACCAATGACCGTCCGGCTTTTGGTTGGCGAAAGCCCAGCGCGTCGCGGATTCAACCGCCGCTCTAGCGCCAGGGAGCGGGTCGAACTCCGGACTTCTGACGCGAAGCCGCTGCTCCCCGGAATCGGTTATGATATTCTCCTCCATCTAGGCTCCTCTCATCACTTTTTGGATCGGCTTCAAAAATACCTCTCCGAGACCGATGAGCAAAGCTCTAATCTCGGATTGAGAGCGCAATCCAGCGTCCTCGGCCAACGCTTGCTGAATGGAGCGTATTTTTTTTATCGCGAACCCCTTGGCATCGTATTTCGCCAATATACCCAGGGCCCGCTCGATATCATCATCAGTGGTTTGCTCGCGCGGCTTTCGCAAAATGGCGTTGAGCGCCTCGCGATCCCCCTCGGAAGCCGTTGAAAAAACGTGCGCCACAAGCAGGCTGATCTTGCCCTCAGCGATGTCAGGCGCTTTTCGCCCGCGGTTTTTATCGCCGTAAAGATCGAGCACATCGTCTTGGATCTGAAAAAGCACGCCAAGATCGGCGGCGGCGGCACAAACCGTTTTGCAAGCCTCAACTGGTATTTCCAACGCCTCCATCGCGAGCCTGACCGGCATCGAAATAAGCGCCGACGTCTTGCCGCGCACCATTTCGATGTAGCGCTCCACGCCGGGAAAGGCTTCAGCCTTCATGCGAAATTCCTTGGCCTGGCCCTCGATCACCTCAAGGGTCGCGCTTACAGCGCTTGCCGTAAGGCGGCGCCTGACCCGATCCGGGAAATCACTCTCCAAAAGCAGCTGCAACGCGAGATACAACATCGCGTCCCCGCAGTTGATTGCCTGCGCGGGAGAATATTTTTTCCAGACCGTGGGCATCCCGCGGCGCGTGTCATCCCCGTCCTGCAAATCATCGTGCACGAGCGTGCCGTTATGGATCAGCTCGACAGCGGCCCCGATCACGACCGCGCGGGCCGGGTCTTGGCCAAGTGATTCAAACACCATTCCAGGAATCAGCGCGCGCAAACGTTTGCCGCCCGTTGAAAGATGATAGGCCGCCATCTCCGCGTTCAGCGCGCAAGCGCTGGCATTTTTTAAATAAGCCGCCAGGCATTCATCCACACGGGGCGACCAGTTATCTCGAAAGGTCTCAAAATTCACGACATTACCGTAGCGCGGAGGTCAGTGAGCGCAGCATGTTCCTGGGACTAGCCATGCTATCGTTGACCGCCGATGGTTCGTACCCACAGTGCATCATGCAGTTTTCGCACTTTACGTGCCGGCCGGCGCCGTATTTGTCCCAGTCCGTGGTTTCCATGTATTCCTTGAATGTCTTCGCGTGTCCCTGCTCCTCAAAAAGATAACAAGGGCGCTGCCAGCCGAAAACATTGTAGTTCGGAGTTCCCCAAGGCGTGCACGCGTAATCGCGCTCGCCCTTCAGGAAATCCAGATAAAACGGCGAGTGATTGAACGCCCATTTCCTTTTGTCAGCAGGCTCCAAAATCTTGCGAAACAGCTCCTTCGTGCGATTTCGCATCAAGAATTTATCCTGGTTCGGCGCCTTCTCATAGCTGTAGCCTGGCGAGATCATCATCCCGTCCACTCCGGCCTCGGTCATCTGATCGAAGAAACGATGCATGTCCTCGGGCGAGACTCCCTCGAAAACAGTGCTATTCGTCATGACGCGAAACCCCCTGCGCTTGGCCTCACGAATGGCGTCCATCGCTATGTCGAACACACCTTCGCGGTCAACGCATTTGTCGTGGTGCTCTTTCACGCCGTCCAGATGAATGCTAAAAACCAGGTGCGGGCTGGGCGTGAAAAGATCTAGCTTGCGCTTGAGCAGGAGCGCGTTCGTGCAGAAATAAATGAACTTCTTGCGGGCAATAAGCCCATCCACTATTTCCTTGATCCGCGGGTGAATTAACGGCTCGCCGCCCGCGATACTGATGACGGGCGCCCCGCACTCCTCTGCCGCGGCAAAGCACTGCTCCGGAGAAAGGTACTTATTTAAAATTTCCTCGGAATATTGGATTTTACCGCAGCCCATGCAGTTCAGGTTGCAGCGAAAGAGAGGCTCCAGCATCATCACCAGTGGATAGCGCTTATTGCGCTTAAGCTTCTGCGTGACCACGTATTTGCCTACGGCAAGCGCCTGTTTCATAGGAATAGCCATGCTTTTCTCCTTCTTGGTTCATCTTGCATACGGTCAAAATAGCCGTTCGCCACGAACCAATCGACTGCGTCCGAAATAGCGTCTTCGATCGGTCTTTGCTTTAGTTCCAGCTCGCGCACGGCTTTCGTCGAATCAAAATACATGTATCTGCGCGACATCCGTACGGCTTCAAGCGCCACCCCTGGCTCCTTGTGCGTCACTAAATCGGCCCAGACAGTACTAAGCCAGCCTGTGGCAAGCGCCACGGGATAAGGGATGACCATTTTGGGGGCTGTGCGGCCGATTTTGCAAGCAGCGATTTCCAGAAACTGGCCCAACGTCAGGTTGTGATTTCCCAGTATATAACGGTTACCTACGCGACCTTTTTCAGCAGCCAGGACATGGCCCTCGGCAACGTCTTCCACATGGGCGAAATTCAGCCCTGTCTCAACATAGGCCGGCATTTTCCCGTTCGCGAAATCGACGATAATTTTTCCGGTCGGCGTGGGCTTGCGGTCCCAGGCGCCGATGGGCGTGCTGGGGTTGACGATGACCACCGGCAGGCCGCGTCTGGCCAATTCCAGCGCCACTTTTTCGGCCGCGATCTTGGAGCGCTTGTAGTGGCTCGTCACCTGATGCGGGTCCATGGCGGTGGATTCAGTGCATGGCCGTGGCTGATCCGCCAACCCGATGGTTCCGACAGTTGACGTATAAACAACGCGATCCACTCCTCGCGCAAGGCATTCCTCAAGGATGTTGCGCGTGCCGCCCACGTTACTCTCATGCAATTCCTTGTAATCGTTGGCCCAAAAACGGTAATCAGCCGCCACGTGATAAACTTCCTGGCAGCCCCTCACGGCACGTGAAACTGAGGCGCGATCGCGCAAATCTCCCGTGCAAAACTCCACCGCTCCATCGCGGCCCAACCCATCAAGATTGCGCCGATCGGAGCTTTCTCGAACAAAGACCCGCACGTTTCGGTCGCCTCTATCCAGCAGGCACCGCACTAGATTTGCTCCCACGAATCCGGTTCCGCCGGTCACTAAAACCGTCTTCATGCGGCAGCCTCAAGTACTGGCGACTTTTTTTCCATCAAGCGGCGCAAAACAACCAGGCAGATCAACGCGTAAGTTGTGCCCATAACGACATCCGTCACGTAGTGGTGTTGCAGGTATACTGCGGAAAACACCATGAGAAAGTAAAAAGCCAAAGCCGGAACACGCCACTTCTTGTATTTAAACGCAAGCCAGGCGACCAGTAATGGGTAAGTCACGTGCAACGACGGATAAGCGCCGTAAACGTCTATTCCCCTCCCGTACACGGCATCAAAAAAATGCGTGCCCAAAAGAAGGTCAAAACGATGCGCGGCGGCCGAGGCCGGCTGCACGTCGAGCCTGGCAGGACCAAGGCCGTATTGCGAAACGTACCAGGGCGGCGCGGCCGGATAAATGTAGTACGTCAGAAAACCGAAAAAGTTGACGACCAGAAAACACATCCCGAAAAGACGCAAAGTCTTGTGTTCATCGTAGAAAAACAACAAAAACGCGGCTAACAGATATTCGGAAATGAAGACCAGGTAAGCAAATCCGCAAAAGAAATCTACAATGCTCCAATGATGCGCGGCAAAGTACTCATTCAAGGTCATGCGTTGGCCCGCGGCCGTGACGCCAAAAACGGCTCTTTCAAAAAAATAAGGCTCGGCCACATGAATATGGCCTCGCACTCCGGGCCAGTAGTAGTACCGCATGGAATCATAGATAATTCCTGTCAGGATGAACGGGAAAAAATACTTCAGAAAAGAGCGTGTCTTCTCATTGTAGGCATCCAAAAGCCCGAGTGCGCCAATCACAACGTGGTCGCCTCTCAAGCCCCCAAGCAGACCAACGAGCGCGATGTACCCAAATCCCAACGCTATCGGCCAGATGCGCCTTTTCATGGCGCGGCTTGGCAGTAGCCAAATACCTATGTTTTCTATAAAATGGAAATTATGTTGCACATCCCGGGTTTAAGTCAAAACAACAAGTCTATTCAAGTGTTTTTTTACTCTATCCTTTGCTTTAATTTTTCCACGCCCATTACTCAACCCATGCACCCCGTTTTGAGACAAGCTCGCTCAGGGGCTGACACCAGCGCTTCAGGCCAACTCCGCCAATACGCGGACACATACTGGGGCGCGGCTCAGGGCACGGTTAAAAAGCCATTACACGATGTCTTTGCTCTGATTTTAGATCACAACACCACCAAGGGATCCAAAGTCGACAAGATGGATGTCGACAAAACGCAAGATCCGCTGTTGCTGGCGCGCCACCTGGTACACTTCGAGGTCCATCCGTTCCTGTTCATCAATGTCGAATGGAACGAGGACTGGGCTTATTCATTAATCGAAGGCACAAAAGACGCCCCAAGCGCGGTTCTGGCCTCCTATCAAAAGATCGAAGGCACGTCCTACATCAGGCACCTCTGCGGCAACATTCTTCTGCGAAAAAATGACGAAGGAACCGATGTTTTTCTTTATGAGGAAACACAGGCCAAAAGTCGATCGCAAGAAGATGTCGTGAACGGGTTGATCGGCACGCTGAAGACTTTAAGGGCAAAATAACTACATCCCCAATGACGCAAGTTCCGAGGCGGGTAGCGCTCCGCTCGTAAGATTTCCAAACCAGGCCGTGCTCTTTTCATCAAGCGGGGCTTGATCTTCGACGGCTGGCAACTCGGGAAAGTATTCGGCGAAAACCTGGTCCAAAATCCCGTTATCCTGAACGATCTCTTCGATTTGAGCGAGCAGTGCCTGGGTCACTTCGCGCGGAATCTTCGAGCCATCGCCCAGTTCCGCGTTCTTTTGAATCCACGGCAGGCTAGCGGCGCCTAAAAACAGCGACCAGCCGCAGAACGTGCGAAACCCTTTCTCATCTCCTGGAAGAGCCTGCAGATAGCGAAGCGCGCCTTCGGCGTCCTTGCGCAGGCTGGAGAGCAACACTTCGCGATTAGGCACCAGGAAGCGTCCTTCCTTGGCGTCAGTGCCTTGATCTTTCAGTAGATTGATTTTCTGAAGAAACAGTCCAAAGTGGCAGGCATCCACCTGGAATCTCCCGGTCGGCTTGAAATCGGGCCTATACGCGCAATAAAGCTTCGTCAGAAGCTCTCCCACAAGCCCCGCCACTATATAACAATAACGGTTCACATCCCGTAAATTTAAAAGCTTAAATTGCCCGTCGGTAACACGCTCGGCGGCATACCAGGCCATCCCGTCATCCATGCGCTTTACACCAAGCTGGATTGCCCGCCGCGCGGTCGCGGGGATTTGTTGCAAATCCACAAACAAGCGCATGCTGTCGCGCAAAAGCAGCGTTTCGCCTTCCGGGATACTGGCTGAAAATCTCGAAGCCCAGGTCGCCAGTGCTTCCAGCTCCGGCACGTTATCCAAAAAGGCATGGAATTGGTCGAACTGAAGCCTTTGGATTTCAAGCGATTGCCAAGGACTGTCCTCGACCGTGTCAAGCACGCGGCACAGAAGATAGGACAGGCCTACCCAGTGACGGAACGGCTCATCCAGTTTTTCAATGCAAAAAGCAAAACTGCGACTGACTCTCTGCAGATGCTCGCGGTAGTAGCCTGACATTCACTGCACTCGATCAATCTTCATGCGTTTATTAACGGCCGAGCGGCGGATCTCTTCGAGTACTTCCCTAGCCCGGGTGACACCTATGTGTTTTTCGGTCTTAAGGATTTCGGCCAGGCGGTTACGCACGATAGGAATTTCTTCGAGCTTGCAGCCTGCCGCGAGCGCCAGATTGGCGGCGTGCAGGCTCATGTGGCCTTTCACGATGCCGACTGTGGACAGAGCTTTCAGCGCTCCGAGATTTTGCACCAAACCCACGGCGGCGCAAATACGGGCCAGCTCGCCGGCGTGTTCAACCCCTAAAATCTTAAGCGCGGTCCTGGCCGTCGGATGAAGGCGCGTAACACCTCCCACGGTGCCAAGAGCCAGAGGGACTTCTATGCGTCCCACAAGGTTCTTTCCATTCATTTTCCAGTCGGTGATCGGCTGGTACTTACCCGAACGAGCGGCATAAGCATGCACTCCAGCCTCGACAGCCCTCCAGTCATTGCCAGTGGCGATCACGATCGGATCAATCCCGTTTAAAACACCCTTGTTGTGGGTGGCGGCCCGGTACGGGTCGGCTTTGGCGAAAAGCGCTGCCTCCTGTATGCCATAGCCTGCCGCCGAATCTATGTCTTCAATGACGACTTCGGCCACAGCCAGTTTTCCATCCACGAGATTAGATAGGATGCAAAGACCCACAGCCTCTCCGGTCAGCTCCTCGACCTTAGGCTTAAGCGCCTCGCAAACCTGATTAATGAGGTTTGCGCCCATCGCATCGCAGGGATCGCATAGCACGTGCAGGACAAGCATTTTCCCTACGCCGTCAGGTCGTTCGAGCTCACGCACAACGATATCTCGGACTCCGCCGCCGCGCTGCGCAAGCCCCGGTAAAAAGGCGTTAGCCAGGTCTATGAGTCCCTGGCGGTTGGCTTCTAGAATTGCCCGGCCCCTAGACGGATTTTCAACATGAGGAATCTGGATCTGGCCGATTATCAGATTCCCAATCAAGCCAGTAACGATATGTCCTGAATTTTTAACCCATTTAGCAGTGGCACTTGCCGCGGCTATGATCGATGTTTCTTCAACAGCCATCGGAATAAGCATATCGCGTCCATCGATGCGAAAATGGGTGGCCACCCCGAGCGGAATCGAGAAATAACCGATGGCATTTTCAATAAGATTTTCGGCCACTTGAATGGGCATAGAATTACGACCTGAAAGATTATCAACTTCTTCGTCAGTCAGATCAAACTGCTCTTGAAGAAACTCCATGCGCTGATCAAAGCTAAGCTGTCTGAAACTCGCTTTGTTGATACTCTTAGTCGTTTCCACCATAAGCCTCGATTTTAAACTATTTTTTATATAAAAAATAATAGTAATTGTAGTTGGTGGACCGAGCAGGGATCGAACCTGCGACCCGCTGATTAAGAGTCAGCTGCTCTACCAACTGAGCTACCGATCCATCATACCTAATATGGCAGCGTACTTATATACTCTGAATTAACGCGAAGGTCAAGGAATTGAAATTTGACATTCCATTAATACCCACATAGGGTGACTCCCGCTTGGGGGGTAAAAGAATGTTTCGGCTAGCCACACTAGCTTTTTTGTGCGGAGCACTATTCAGCGCGGGTTCTGCCATTGCCTCCATGGACCCCGTGGGCGACATTCAACGCCTAGACCCTCAGGGCAATAAGGATCTTGCGTTTCCAGAGCCGAACTCCTGGCAGCACCCGTCCGGCATCCAAATCCACAAAAGCTGTTTTCACCTGGCCGCGCAAGCCCGAATCCCGTGGAAGACTTTCAAGCAAGGATTAAACAATTGGATTGCCGACACGATCTCAATGGTAGTTAATAACTGCCGCCCCAAATACCCGGAACTCAACCTGTATACTGGCGAATGGATGTCGCGCTTCCGCCGCACACTGGTCGTCTGCAGCCAGCAAAACTCCTACAAGGATGGACTCAACGCCAGAGGGATCATGTCCCCTTCCAACCAAAATATGGACGAGTATCTGGGAAAAAACGAGACTCTTTGGCTTCCCAAGCTTTTCCTCACTGACCAGCCTTATTCAATCGTGGTAATGCCGCGAGACGCAATCTTGAGCATCGCTGGGAAAAAAGACGGCTCCTTCTGGGCGGTGGATAGCCTTGTTCACGAAGTCTTTCATAGTACTGTGGCCAATAATCGCGCGGACCACGCGGCAATCGAGCAGATTCTTCCGGAACAAACAGGGCCGTGCGCGGCAAATACCACTCTCGACCGGATAAGCGTCCTAACAAGCCTATGCACGGGAGAATCATTTCCCACTTCGGTAAAAACCGCCGTGGAAGCGCTCTTCGAACGCATGAGAAGCTGCGGCGCAAGCGATGGCTGCGAGAACATGTTTCAAAGCAGTTATGATGGAAGCCCGTTGAGTTATCACCTGACCTCGCGCGGACTTTCGCCAGGACTGTCACGAGCTGTTTGCCGCAAAATATGGGAGCAGGGATCTTGTGTTGACTCGCTTCATGAGCGCGGAGCCGAAATTACCGCTGGAATCGCCGAAATGAACCGGGTTGGGAGCCGGGTGGCCGCCCGAGTTGACACGGTCCTGCCAACATCCGCCAATCAGGTACCATTGGAATTTCTGAAAATATTTCCCAAACTGGAGAGCGATCTTAAGTCCCTCGCGGGTTCAGCGTGTTTTTCCGCACTCTTCAATACCTTGCCGGACGGGAGCCTGCTTATTCGCGATGCTGTGCAAAAAGACCTGCAATTTCTTCTACGCTCCAAGCGCGCGGAATACGATTTTGCCGCTTCCTGGAACGCCATCGGCTGGTCAGAGATGCAGGGCGCGGTCAAGGGCTGCGAGGATCAGTCCGACCGGAGCGCTGTTTTCAATTTTCTGTCCGACTTAAGCCTATATATGGATAAGTTTCAAAACTCGATGGAATTTCGTTTAATGGCCGGCCCTAGATATACCCAAACCCAAACCCAAACCCAGGTAGTGGAAACTATAGCCGCCCCCTTCACGTCTGACACCGATATTGACGTGTTTCGCCAGGTATTGGGACCCGCCCTTTACACGCAATACTTGGCAGCCCTTGATCGCTACCATTACAGCTCGCCTCACTTCGATTGCAAGGCCGCGAAAGTGACCGTTCCCGATTATCCGCGGTAATGAAGTCTAGCGCCGCTTCTTCGCGGCTGGTTTTTTAGCTCTCGCGGCGGCTTCCTGGGCAGCCTTCTGCTGGCGCTCCTCTTCAGCCCGCTGCAGATTCACGACGACATCGCCGAGTTTTGTTATCAGGCCCTTGATCTCGTTGCGTTCCGCGGCGGATTTTTTTAGCTCATTGTCCAGGGACATGATGCGCTTCTGGCTGTCGGCGACTTTGACTTCGAGGTCCGCGAGCTGTTGCTGCATCTGTTGCTGGGCCTTGCATCCAGCGAGGCTTAACAACGCCGTTATTGCGATGAGGTAAAAAACCGGTCGTAGTGATTTCATTGATCGCTCCTTATCTGCTTCGCTAAAACATAAACCTTTTGTTGCTGATATTCGTCAATATGGCAATGCCCATGATCGACGTAATCAGCGAGGACCCCCCGTAGCTTAAGAACGGAAGGGGCACTCCCACTATGGGTAGAATACCGCAGACCATGCCAATATTCACGAATATGTGCCAAAAATAAATCATAAGCAATTCGAGGGCCAGAAGCGTGCCAAACTTGTCGTGAGACACGTAAGCGATATTCAGCCCCGTGATCAACAGATATCCATATAAGACAAGCAAGACCAGCGCCCCCGCGAACCCGTGTTCCTCGCTGAAAACCGAAAAGATAAAATCTGTATGGTGCTCGGGCAAAAAATTCAACTGCGACTGCGTCCCCTTGCGAAATCCCTTGCCCATAAGCTGGCCGCTTCCTATGGCGATCATGGATTGGATGCTATTGTAGCCAGCCCCCTTGGGATCCGACATGGGATTGATAAAGGTCACCAGGCGCTGTCGCTGGTAATCCTTCAAGCCGTACCGGTACACGAAGGGCGCGGCGACCAAAAACACCACGCAAAGCATGATCAGTGTCCTGCGATCGACTTTGATAAAAAGCATTATGCTCACGAACATGAGCACCAGGACCATCGTCGTTCCCAAATCCGGCTCCATGGCGATCAAGCCCGCCGGAACCAGCAGCATCGCCAAAGGCAGCCAGAGATCCCTTAACCGGTAACCGGCCGCCGGAACGTTTGTTTCGGCCTCGAAATACTTCGCCATGGCGAGAGCGGCCGAAATTTTCATGAATTCGGACGGCTGGAAACCGAACGGGCCGATCGAAATCCAGCGCCGACCACCCATCGAGGATCTTCCGATGATAAGCACAAGCACGAGCAGAAATAGGTTCGAGAAGTAAATAGGATACGCGAACCTGGACAGGATCTTATAGTGAATGAGCAAAAGCACCGACGACAGCGCGCAGCCGATTCCAAACCATATCAACTCGACCTTATAGTAGGTAAAACCATGGGAAACTGTCTCGTTGAACGTTGCTGAATAAAGGTTCGCAAACCCCACCAGACAGATGCCAAGCATCGCGCCGATCATGCGCCAATCGAATTTCCGGACTGTTTCCTCATCCATGGCGGCTCCTACTCATCGGCTGTTCCCGGCTTCTCCACAGGCGCCCCGGGAGGCAGATCGTTCAAACGGACATCCTCTTCGTCCATTTTCGCCTTCGTAAACTGCGGCTCCGATTTCGTTTTATTGCTCTTTATCGCCTCCGGACTGTAGCGCTCCGGCAGATATTTCTGCAGATAGGCCTTGATAACCGCGAGCGCTATCGGCGCCGCCCCGCTGGCGCCGTGGCAGGCATGCTCGGCAACTACCGCTACCGCTATTGAAGGATCGTCGGGCGGAGCATAAGCCACGAAAAGCCCGTTATCTCGGATATCAAACGGCATGGATTCGCACTTAACATGAAGTTTCTCCGGCGTAAGCCGCACGATCTGGGTGCTGCCGGTCTTTCCGGCGGCGTCGATCCCGGGGATCCGGAAATTATAGGTCGTGCCCTGCGGGCTGTTAATCACTCCCCAAAGTCCACGGTGCACAAGCTCCATGGTTTTCTTGCTAAGCGGGGCTTTTGACAGAAGCTCCGGTGAAAACTCCTTCATAATTCTGCCATCTGAGCTTTCGATGTATTTTACTATATAAGGCTTATAGAGAAATCCGTCGGTGGCTATCGCGGCATAGGCGTTCACAAGCTGCAGTGGTGTTACCAGCATATAGCTTTGACCGATTGCACAGGAAAGGGTCTCGCCAGGAATCCATTCCTGGCCAAAACGTTTTTTCTTCCAGGCTTCCGTCGGCACGAGTCCCGGCTCCTCGTGCGCCAGATTCACGCCTGTTTTGCGGCCGAACCCGAGCATGGTCGCGTACTTCGCGATCGTGTCTATGCCTAGTTTTTGCCCCAGCTTGTAAAAGAAAACGTCGCAGGACTGCGTGAGCGCCTGAACCACGTTCATGTAGCCGTGACCCTTGTGCCGCCAACAGCTATAGACGCGGTTGCCGACGCGCATGCTTCCCGGGCACGCGAACGTCGAGTGCTCGTCTATGACCTTCTCTTCCAATCCTGCGATCGCGGTAATGGCCTTGAACGTCGAGCCAGGGCTGTAGTGATCCTGGATCGTTTTGTCGCGCAACGGGTTGTACTCGTTTTCTAGGAGTTTTTTCCAGAGCTGCGGTGAAACGCCCCTGGAAAACTCGGTCGGGTCGAAGCTGGGCTGGCTTAGCGCGGCGAGTATTTCACCCGTCTTGGGATTAATCGCGATCATAGCCCCGATTATCTTGTCCTTGTACTTCTTCTCGAAGGCGTCCAGCGCGGCCAGCTGCAGGTCCTGATCGAGCGTCAAGATCAAGTTCCTGCCAGGCACGCTGGGTTTGGTTTCCAGCCCCGCGATGATCCCGTTCGAGGATTTCTTGCGATAGCCTAGCGCGTCCACTTCCATGTATTCCTCGCCATCGATGCCTCGCAACGTGCTCTCCCAGCGCGATTCCAGGCCGAATTTGCCGATAACATCTCCGGTTTTGTAGGGTATTTTGCCGCGCGGAATACCTTTGTTGAGCTTGGGCAGCTCCTCGGGGGCTATTTCGCCGATATAACCCATGAGATGAGCCGCCAGATCCCTGTAGAGGTTCGTGCGCTTGATGTCCACCTGGATGTTCACGCCCGGCAAATCCAGGCGGTGAGCCTCGACGATAGCGACTTCCTCGCTGTTCAGGTCCTGCTTGATACGCACGGGAAGAAAGGCGGGTTCTCCCTTGGCTTTCTCCAGAGTATCGAAGATTTCGGCCTCGGGCATTTTTATCATGCGGGCCAGACGCGAAATATTGGCCTTCCAGGCCGTGGATGCGTAAAGCTCTTGCGGAGTGACTTCAAGATCAAAGGCCGGGCGGTTATCGACGAGTAGCTTCTTGTTGCGGTCAAAAATCATTCCGCGAGGGCTGGATATTTTTACGCGCTTGATTCGATTCTCTTCCGAATACTCGCGGAATTTCTCGCCGCTCATGACCTGAAGATACCAAAGCCGGGCGATCAGCACCGCAAGAGCCACGCCCAGCGCGATGTACAGATAGCGAAAGCGCATCTGGTACTCGCGAATCTGTTCGTCCTGGCCTAGAAAAGACATCTAAAACCCCTTGTTGATGCCGTACTCATCCTCGGAGTGCTCATCCTTGTATGTACGCATGTCGATACGCTTGAAAATGCTGAAACAAGCCGGAGTCAGCAGCGACTGCACCAGAATTCCTGGAACAAGATAAATCAAGAAATGCGAAAGCGCGTTCTGGGCGCGCCCTTCCAGTCCAAACAGAAACAACATGCCGATTTTACGGAACACTGTAAGCATGGCCACGATTCCGATGCTGGAGAAAAAATCCGGCACAATGATCGTGTCGCTCAAAACCTTGGCTATCAGGAAGGCATACAGATAAACGGTAAGCAAAAAATGATTCCCGGAAGCGCTCGCCGCCTCCATCATCGTGGCCGCGATAATGGTGAAAATAGCCCCTTCGACGAGTTCTCGCCTCAAGCCTAAATAAACAGACAGAATCAGCAGCAAGTCAGGCTGCAGGTAGTGTAGCGGAAAATAGGAAAAAATCGTGGACTGCAAGGCTGTGAAACCAACGATCAGCGCCAGATAGATCACGAAATTCACGCGACGCAGAATGTTCTTATACATTTTTCCTGCTCCTTGGCGCGCGCCTGATCACAAGACGTTCATATCTGGTTTCATGATCACGAGCACTTCCTCCAGCTTCGAAAAATCCACGTTCGGACGAACTTCCACGTCCTGCGTGATTCCGTAATTTTTTTTGTTCACTTTGAGGACCGTGCCGAGCATCATCCCCTTGGGATAAATGCCGTCCAACCCCGAGCTCACTATCGTGTCTCCCACCTGAATATCATCCGTTCTTAGCGCGTATTTCAGGATGCACGAAAAATCCGTGGCCCCCTCCAAAACCCCCCGCGCTCGCGAACGCTGGTCGATGGCGTCCACTGATGAAAGATTGTCGAGCATCTCAATGATGTCGGAATAATTGGCCGTCGTGCGCAACACCTTTCCAACCACGCCCTCGTGGGTCAAAACCGGCATGCCCTTCATAATGCCCGCCTTGGCCCCTTTGTTGATACGAATCGAGCGAAACTCCGAGGTAACGTCTTTGGCGATAACCTGGGCCACGATCTTCGCGTCCTCGATCCTATCCTGAAACTGCAACAGCGCGCGCAGACGCTTGTTCTCGGCTTCCATTTCCTGATAGTTGTGAATCGTGTTCAGGAGTTTCCGGTTTTCTTCCATGATGTTCGAGTATTCCTGGTTCGTATTGACGAGCAGCACGTAGTTCTGCAGCAGCCGGGTTCCGAAATCGATTGAATACGTAATGCCGGCCTGAATCGGGGCCGTTACGAAAACCACGGCCCTATCCACGAAGGTATAATCCCGAGTTGCCGCGTTTTTCTCGTTGGTGTTAAGAGAAAGGATCGGCACAAGAATCAATATGGCCAGAGCGATAAAAAAACGGTATTCCTGAACAAGCTTGAACATTCTATAAAAAAGTATAACAAAGTACTTTTCGAGTCATGGAGATAATACATGTTTAATGCAATGCGAAAGACTTTCGGGCCGGTAGCGGTGGGAATCATAATCGGCGCCATAGCGCTGGTTTTTGTTTTCTTCGGAATCTATAATCCTCGCACAAAAGGTGGAATGAGGTCCGCTTCGACGGCGGCAGAGGTCAACGGGGAACTTATCCGTTTTCCAGAATTTGAACGTGAGTACCAAATGCGTATGGAATACTACGAGGAGATGTTCAAGGGCAAGATGGACGCGAACATGCTTCAGCAGCTTGGACTGCGCCAGCAGGTATTGGAGGAAATGATCACGCGCAAGCTGATTTCTCAGGAAGCAAACAGGCTCGGACTTCGCGTGCCGGACGATGAAGTCCGCGAGAAGATTTACGAGCTGCCTTATTTCAAGGACAAAACAACCGGTCAGTTCGACCCCATGCTTTATAAAAACCTGCTGCAAGCAAACCACCGGAGCGCCGCTGACTTCGAAGAAAGCATCCGGGAAGACCTTCTGCGGCGCGACTTCATGGATTTCGTGAAAAAGCTTACTCACGTCTCCGACACTGAAGTCCAACTTGAGTTCCAGGCAACCGAGAACACAAGGCGCGTGCAATACATCCTGGTCGACGCCAAGGCGATCGAACAAGCCCTGCCCAAAGACTTGTCTAAAGACAAGCGCGCCATCGAAGAAGACAAGCTTTTGCGCGCTCTCTCGGACGATGCCCTGGCCAGCGCGAAAGGAAAAACTGGTTTAAAGGCCTTCCTGAAATCAAAGAAGCTGGAGCTAAAAACAAGCGAGAAGTTCAACTCCATGCAGTCGCCGATCCCGACCGTCGGCGAGCTCTCGGATCTCGCGGCCGACGCGTTCAAAGCCCCCTCGCCGTTATCAAAGGAGCCGAAACGTTACGCTGCTCGCGGCGGATACGTGATCGTAACGCAGGTCGAGGAGTTCAAGCCAAATCCCGCGGAGCTGGATAAAAAGAGGGACGCGCTGATCAAGGCCGTGCAGGCCAAGAAAGAGCAGGAGCTTTTTTCACAATGGGTGCGGCGCATGCAGGAAAACGCGAAGATCCTGCGCAATCCGCTGCTCGCGAGCCGTGGCACACCGCCAGCCGGCGCGCCGTCGGATGACGCTGATTAAATTGAAAAGGGGGGACTGAATATCGCTATCCAGTCTCCCCCCATTTTTTTGAGACACCCAATACTCCAGGTGCTCAGGTAATGCTTACTGCGACCACTGATGCCATCGCCATTCGGCGCTGGCCAATCTGTTGATTGGCGCCGCCCCGCCTGGCGCTACTTCCAGCCTCGAACGTAAGGTCTTTTTCCGGTCTAAAAGACTTAAAACCAAAACGAGGTTTCACGGTCCATCATTAGAACAGTTTATGCAAGAACTTTTTTTAGATATTTCCCGGTAAGAGATTCCTCATTTAAAACAAGGTCTTCAGGGGCTCCGGTAGCCACCACCCTGCCGCCGTGCTCGCCCCCGCCCGGCCCAAGATCCACGACCCAGTCGGCCTGCGCGATCAGATCCAGATTGTGCTCGATGACGATGACTGTGTTCTGCCGATCTACTAGATCTTGCAACACGCCGAGTAGCCGCTTTGTGTCGTCGATGTGCAACCCGGTCGTTGGCTCATCGAAAATATAAAGCACATTTGTTGAGCTGCGATCGTTGATAACGGAGGCCACTTTGAGCCGCTGGGATTCGCCGCCGGAAAGCGTGGTCCCGCTCTGGCCAAGTTCCAGATAACCAAGCCCCACTTCCTGAAGCACCTTAAGTTTCGAGGAAATCGCCGGGTAGTCCTTAAAAAGCGCCTGGCACTCCTCGACGGTCGTGTGGAGAAGCTCGTCCACGTTCTTGCCCTTGAACTCCACAGTGAGCACTTCGCGCTTGAATTTTTTGCCGCCGCATTCCTCGCATGGGAGCCTCAAATCAGCCATGAAATGCATGTCAACCGTGACGGCGCCCTCGCCTTTACACACCGGGCAGCGCCCACCATCGACATTGAACGAAAAATGCGCTGGTGTGAAACCGAGCCTCAACGCGGAGGACTGGTTCGAATAGATCTTCCGCACTTCTTCCCAGATCTTGAGGTAAGTGGCGGGGTTGGAACGGGCACTCCTGCCGATCGGTTTCTGGTCGAGCAACACCACGTCCCTAAGCAGATCAGCGCCATATAACCTGTGAAAACGCCCCACTGCGAGATTCTCCCGCCGGTAGAGCCTCGCTAGCGCGTTGTAAAGCGTGCCGTGGATGAGAGTCGTCTTGCCGCTACCCGAAAGGCCCGTGACCGCGATCAGGCGCCCCAGCGGAAACTCGGCCGAGACATCCTTAAGATTGTTCTCGCAGGCACCCGTGATTTTCAGCACATGCTGGGCCGGCCCCCGGCGGAAATCCCGTTTAGGAATGCTGAAGACTCCAGACAGGTATTTCGCGGTTAAGCAGCCCGCCGAACGAAGCACCGTGCTCAAATCGCCGTGAGCCACCACTTCGCCGCCTCTCGCGCCCGCCAGCGGCCCCAATTCCACGATGTGATCAGCCGAGCGGATGACATCGAGATCGTGTTCAACAACCACGAGCGTATTGCCGTGGTCACGCAGCCGATGCACGAGCGCGATCAGTTTTTCGGTATCCGCCGCATGCAAACCGATGCTGGGCTCATCCAGCACGTAAAACGTGGAACAGAGCTTATTGCCAAGCTGGGTGGCGAGATTTATCCGCTGGCACTCTCCGCCTGAGAGCGTTTTGCCGAGCCTGTTTAACGTAAGATAGCCGACACCCACGTCCGCCATGAACTGCAATCGCCCTTCGATCTGCTTTAAAACGTCGCGGGCTATCGCGGCATCGGTCTTGGAGAGTGTCAGAGTTTTGAAGTATTCCAGAGCTTTCTCGACGGACAACTCAAGCACCGCTTGGATGTTCAGATCGGCACGGGTTTTTCCGTCAGACGCGAGCCTTCTCAACCGAATCGCGCCGACCTCTTTGCGCAGGCGCGAGCTCCGGCAATCCGGGCAGATAACCTGGCTCTGGTAGCGGCGGATGAAAACCCGCACGTAGAGCTTGTAGCGCCACTCTTTCAGTTCCTCAAAGCACCCACGGATGCCGGGAAAGCCTCGCTTGGAACCATCTCCATCCCAGATCAGCTTTTTTTCGGCCTGTGTCAGGTCATCGTAGCGCTTACCCGTGCTGATGCCGTGTTTTTCACAAAACTTCATCAAGTCGCGGTGCCATTCCTGGTAGGCGGGCTTCGTGAACGGATCGACGGCGCCATTTCTCAGTGTTTTTCTAAAATCCGGCACCACCAGATTCTCGTCAACCTCCAGATTGAACCCAAAGCCGCTGCAGGTTGGGCAGGCTCCGAGCGGACTGTTAAACGAGAAATGCTGCGGCTCGGGCACACGGTAGTCGATTGCGCAGGCTTCGCAGCGGAATTTGTCCGAAAAACGCTTGAAAACCCAGCCGCCCGTGGCGGCCGCATCCTTTAGCGCAAGCGTCACGTCTCCGGTGCCGCGCTGAAAGGCCTGATCGAGCGCGTCGATCAGGCGCTGGTCTTGATCCGGATGCTCCGGCATCGCCATACGGTCGATCACAAGATAGAGCTTCCCGGCTTTGGCCGGAAACTTCTCCAGCGCGGAGAGTTCCGCGATCTCAAGCTCCGGTCCCTTGTCTTTCCCGTTAGCCGTCAGTGCCAAGCGTTCAAACCCCGCCACTATGAGACTTTTTCGCACCTCCCCCCAGAGTTTTTTGTTTTTGATATCAAGCGGCGCCAAAATGTAGAACCGCGTGTTAACTGAAGTGCCGCGCAGAGATCTAGCAATACTTGCGCTGTCATCCGAGCGGACTAGCTCCCCGCAGCTTAAACAATACGTGTGCCCTGCTTTGGAGAAAAGCAGGCGAAAGCAGTCGTAAAGCTCGCTCATCGTGGCCACGGTCGAGCGGCTGTTGTTGATGTGATTTTTTTGCTCAAGCGCGATCGACGGCGACACGTTGTCGAGCGAATCAATATCAGGCCTGGGCATTTGCTCCAGGAACTGGCGCGTATACGTGGAAAGGGACTCGACATAGCGGCGCTGGCCTTCGGCATACAGGGTATCAAAGGCAAGAGAGGACTTGCCCGATCCTGAGACTCCCGTGATGACGGTGAATTTCTTAAGCGGGATGTCGAGGTCTATGTTTTTCAGGTTATTGGTGCGGGCACCCCTTAACCGCATGTTGGAGTCCATGGATTAGGGTATACATCAGACGAGTTAGGTATTTCCAGAGTTCAGATCACAGTCCATCGACCGAAGTCCGATGACCAGAGTCCGTAGAATTCGAGAGGTTCAATTTGATCCTGCCTACGGACTGTGATCTGAACTCTGAAGGTTATTAGTTGCCGCTCGATGAGCCGCTGCCCGAGGAGCTTCCCAAAGTTTGTCCCGACGGCTTGACAGCAGTCTTTTTGCCTGCCGGGGCTGCATTATCTTTCTGAGCCAGTCCTGTTTCGCTGTCACCCGCGCCACAGCTACTTCCAACACCTGCGCTTTGCGAAGCGTCTACTTTATTGCCGTCAGCATAAGAATTGGCGATCAGGAACATCCAAGCAATCATCGCGCCTGCAAATAAATATTTCATACCGAAACTCCTCTTCCAAATTATAACCTAGTCCAAAAGCGTCGGCCAATATGGTTTTTCACTTTTGTCCTAACAATAATCAATGCAACCCTGGTGCCAAAATGCCGGGACTAAAAACGCTGTACTTTCAATCAGAATACCGTCAGATCCTGATTAAGAACTGGCTGACTGTCTAAAGTTTAGACGGCTTATTTTGGCACTTCAATGTTCTCTAAAACGAAAGCTTCACTTCCGCTGGCCTTATGATCTCCAGCAAATTCTGGAACGCAGAGGTCACTTGCAGGGCTATCTTCCTGCCCCCCGAGGAATTCACCTTCTTGATATCGCCCGCGTTCGTGTACTGCACCTGAATTGCCCCCACGGACGGATCCTTGATCTCAACCGGCCTGTTGGCCTCGTTGTACGTGAACTCCAGGCGCCTGCGGTTTTGGTCCACCAGGGCCTTGATCCGGCCAGTGTGGTCATAGACGATCTTCACACCCTTGCCTTCGGAATTGCGGGCAAAAACGAGGTTCCCCTTTTCGTCATACTGGTACTGCGCCCATTGAGCCTTGGCTTTGTTCGTTTTCGGGTAGCGCACGACTTTGGCCACCTTGCTTGAGGCCGGGTCATAGGAGAGTTCAGTAACCTCCATCGGGGAGATTTTCTTCGTCACATGCCCCTTCGTGTCGTACTCAAACGAGGTCTTGTCGCCATTTTTCGTGATTTCAAGCGGCAGCCCGCAGCACTCGTTGTAAACCGTCTCCGTTTTGTCGCCATCCACGTTCGAGGTCAATTTATAGGTGTAACGTTCGCCGTCGAGTTTCGTCTTCTCATAGTAGCCGTAGTAGCTCTTTGAGATCTCCTTGCCGTCCGGCCCCTTGGTGGCGACCGACGTCGTGTGCTCCAGCCCCCCCCACGCAATCGCCCGTATAACCGTAATCGGTGAGCGAGCCGTCGCGATCCTTGATCCACTTCACGTTTTCACAGACGTTCATCTCGTAGTAGCCCACCTGCAGCGTGGATTTATCGGAATACTGCACTTCCACAAGATTGTGGCGGCCATTGGCGGAATACTTGTAGTGGTACGAGTTACCTTCCGAATCTTTCGACGCGGAGAGGTCCGAACCGGCGTATTCATAGACAGCCCACTTGCCGCCGTCACCCACAACTTTGGCTACCTTACCCATATTGTTGTACGTGAAAGCTATGCGGCGGTTCAGGTTGTCCTGCAATGACACGAGGTGACCCGTGCGGTCCCGCGTGAAATTCAGGTAATTGCCGTTCTTGTCGGCTACTCTCACGAGGTGCCCGTAAGCATTGAACGTCTGCACCTGACCATTGTCGAAATTGCGGACATAGCCGTCTTTTGTCTTTGTGATGACCTGGTAGCTGTACTTGTTGCTTTTCAATATCGCGCCTGGCGCGATCTGGCGCGCTTGCACCGTGCCCTTGTTGTAAAGCCGTTCCCACTCATCATTGCGGTAGCGCGCGTCGTTTCTCAGACGCGTGCGCTCGGCTGACATGAGAGCGCCGCTTAAATCAGCGCCCATCTTGCGTTTGGCCGCCAGGATGTTCTCGACCGCGCGATCGACCTCGGCGGTGTTGATCACTGGAGGGGTGAAACGGTTTTGCGCCCCGCCGCCGTTTTCGTGCGCCACCACCGAGCCATCGGCGGAAATCGACAGGTAGACTTCATAGTCACTGCCCCAACCGTAGCCGAAAATACCATCATGGATGGACTTACTGTTGTAGACACGTTCAACTTTGGGTTCCATGCCGCCAGGAAACAAAATATCGCTGTAGCCGATAAAGAAGTTCCCGTTCTTCAGGCTGACATTTGCTTTGGCCGAAAATGGAATAATAAGAATAAGCGCGAATACCGCGAATATGAGTCTGATTCTCATGTTATAGTTCCCCCTGTCTCACTTAAAAATCATACATCAACTTGTATGGCTTTGTTGATTACAAAGTAGGCAATAACTTCCAGGAATAGCACTACCGCCATGATCACCCAGCCCAAGGGGCTGCCGAACATGGGGTCCATGAAGTGCGGCTCAGAAACAGTGAAATACACTCCCAAAAGAGGCGGTATCGCCAGAAGCATCATACCCTGGTAAAACCCTTGCGCGGTCAGCGCCTTGATCTTGTTTTCGACCTTAAGACGCTCCCGGATCACGTAAACTATCGTATCGAAAGTTTCGGCCAGGTTACCGCCTGTCTCCTTTAATATATTGATGGCGGTCACGAACATGTCGACATCCTCGCAACTGACGCGCTTAGCCAGATTGGAGAACGATTCCTCGACCGAAACGCCGACTTTATTTTCGGACAACACGAGATTAAACTCCTGCGACATCGGGTTCGGCATTTGCTCCGCGGCAATACCGAGAGCCTGTACGACGCTTAAGCCCGATTTCATGGCGTTTGACATAAGATTTAAACCATCGACCATTTGCATGTTAAATTTTTCAACCCTGCGCTTGAACAGAAAATCGACGATCGGTTTGGGCAGCTTCCACCCTAAAATGCCGAACAAGACACCGAAAAACAGGCCCGGCAACACTTTCGGCAGACAGATCAGAAAAACTAGCAGAAAAGGCACCACACTGGCCGCCACCATCCAAACCAGCACCCTGTTCGGCGTGGCCTCGATGAACATCAGCGCCAGCTTCTCGACTATATAGTCGCGCGTCCCCAGGCTTTGAAAACGCAGCCAGTCACCGACCTTCTGAATGTAATGGAAGGCCAGGATGAAAACCGCGAGACCAAATAGAAGGGAGTAAATTAACGCCATCAGTTACCTCACTTGGCCGCGGTGAACAGCCCGCGCGAGATCTTCATGCCCTTGGATTCCATCTCCTCGACGAATTTCGGGATAAAACCCGTCGGCACGAACCTGCCGATGATCCTGCGCTTCTTATCAAGTCCTTCCTGCTTGAAGTAAAAAACGTCCTGAAGGCTTATGACATCGCCCTGAATACCGCTGACTTCGGTGATATACGTGATCTTGCGCGAGCCGTCGTTCAAACGGCTCATCTGCACGATCAAATGCACGGCGGAGGCGATCTGCTCGCGAATGGCTTTCAGCGGCATGTTCACGCCCGACATCATGACCAGAGTCTCCAACCTAGCAATCGAATCACGCGGGTTGTTAGCGTGCAGGGTCGTGAGAGAGCCGTCATGACCGGTGTTCATGGCTTGCAGCATGTCGAGCGCTTCGCCGCCACGACACTCGCCAACCACCACGCGGTCCGGGCGCATGCGCAGACAGCACTTGATGAGATCGCGTATTGAAACCTCGCCCTCGCCTTCGATGTTCTTTGGTCGAGATTCAAGCCGCACGATGTGTTCCTGCCCCAGTTGGAGTTCGGCCGCGTCCTCGACTGTGATGATGCGCTCGCTGGCGGGAATGAAGTTTGACAGCACGTTTAAGAGCGTCGTTTTGCCGGAGCCTGTGCCGCCGCTGACGATAATGCTAAGGCGCGCCTCAACGCAAGAGCGCAGGAAATCCGAGATCTCCTCGGTCATCGAGCCGAACCCCACGAGATCTTTAGCGCCGATGCGTTTTTTCGGAAATTTCCGGATCGTGATCGTGGGACCGCGCAGGGACAGCGGCGGAATAATGACATGCACGCGAGAGCCATCGGCGAGCCTTGCGTCGACATACGGGGTCTTTTCGTCCACGCGCCTGCCGAGAGGTGTTGTGATGCGCTCGATGATGTTCATCATCTGCTGCTCGCTTGAAAAAGTGACCGGACTCAGCATGGGCTTACCCGCTTTTTCGACGTAAATCTGATCGCGCGAATTGACCATGATTTCCGTAACGCTGTCGTCGGCGAGCAAATCCTCCAGCAGGCCCAAGCCCAGAGCCTCGTCGAGCACTTCCTTCACGATTTGCGCGCTCTGCTCGCGGCTCTGCAAAATACCGCCGGTATCTTCCCTTGCCAGTATATCCAGAACGGCTTTTTTTGTTTTCTCCCTGAGCGCCTCGCGCTGTTTGACATCGCTCGTGTCGATCTGTTGTTTTTTCAGATCCAGGGTCTCCACCAAGGCCTTGTGAATCCTCAGCTTTAGCCCCGTCCAGGCATCCACGGATTTGGCGCCTCCGAAGAGGCTTGCGACCGCGTGCGCCGTCCCATCGCCGCCAGATGCGACATGCGAGCTTGCGGCAAGCTTAGCGGCCACTCCAGTCGGCTTTTTGAGACTTGCAAGCTGGGTCAAAATATTTGATTGCTGAATCTTGCGGATAATATCGTGGAAGGCCCGGGTTATGGGGGCTTGCGGGGCGGCCAGCACGAACGGCTGGCTTCTCGCGAGCGCGCCCGAGCAAGTGTCTGGCTCCTCGGGAATCGCCGCGAAAATAGCCTTGTTGATATTGCGCTGTATCACTTGCGGGTTGACGATCGCATTTTGCGTGTAACGGTTTAAAACGACTTGCACCATGTCAGCCGGAAAAAGG
>Ga0364867_10219_pt1 | contig 36422 bp, 28 predicted proteins | sample ExccelAu500001D4_3_FD_206915 | JGI IMG/M metagenome (GOLD analysis project Ga0364867, IMG submission 206915) | Enriched cells from Trout Bog Lake Hypolimnion, Wisconsin, USA - BchlTB.Aug13.5000.01.D4 | ecosystem: Environmental > Aquatic > Freshwater > Lake > Hypolimnion/Profundal zone | place... | reverse complement strand
CGGTTCTAATCATGGAAATAAGTTTGAGCAGTTAGGAACTATTCTTCCTACGCCAAATGAGTATCGTACTGCCAGCGGCGCTCCGGGCCCCAAATACTGGCAACAAAGGGCTGATTATGATATAAAAGCCGAATTAGATGAAAAAAAATTGAAATTAACAGGGAGTGAAACCATCACTTATTTTAACAATTCACCGGATGTATTAACCTATATCTGGTTACAATTGGATGAAAATGAACATAGTACCCTTGATAATGCCAATTATCAGGATGGCAGTAATCTGGGCCGGGTAGTAACTACTACAATGATAGACAGACTGGATGATCAGAAAAAGGATAATGGCTATGGTGATAAGATTACGAAACTGACAGATATTACCGGTAAAAAATTGAACTACACTATCAACAAAACAATGATGCGTGTTGAGTTGCCGGCAGCTTTAAAACCCGGACAGAAATTTGTGTTTAACGTGGATTGGTATTATAATATATCCGACAGAATGAAACTGGGTGGCCGTGGTGGTTATGAATATTTTCCTGAAGACGGGAACTATTTATTTACTATGACACAATGGTACCCCCGTTTATGCGTTTACAGCGATTTTCAGGGCTGGCAGAATCATCAGTTTACCGGAAGGGGCGAATTTGCCCTGACTTTTGGAAACTTTAATGTTAAAATGACCGTTCCAGCAGATCATGTGGTAATGGCTACGGGTGAATGCCAGAATTATCCTTCAGTATTATCTGCAGCACAGCTGGCCCGCTGGCAAAAAGCACAAACATCCAAAGACCCTGTAGAAATAGTGACACTGGATGAAGCCAAAAAAGCAGAAATTGCTAAAAACAGTGCTAAAAAAACTTGGGTTTTCAAAGCGGAAAATGTAAGAGATTTTGCATGGGGTTCTTCCCGTAAATTTATATGGGATGCCCTTGCCACTAAAGTGGAAGGTAAAAAAGTAATGTGTATGAGTGCTTACGGAAAAGAAGCATATGGCTTGTACCGTAAATTTTCTTCCAAAGCAGTGGAACATACCATAAAAACCTATTCCAAATTCTCCATTCCATTCCCTTATCCGGTTGCACAGAGTATTGAAGCCAGTAATGGTATGGAATACCCGATGATCTGTTTCAATTTCGGAAGAACCGAAAAAGATGGAAGTTACAGTGAAGCTACTAAAAATGGAATGCTGGGTGTAATTATTCATGAAGTAGGCCATAACTTTTTCCCTATGATTGTAAATAGTGATGAAAGACAATGGACCTGGATGGATGAAGGATTAAATAGTTTTGTGGAATACCTTACTGAAGAACTGTACGATAATAAGTACCCTTCCCGTAAAGGAGCAGCATGGGCTATAGTGGATTATATGAAATTGCCGAAAGACCAGCTGGAACCTATTATGACCAACAGTGAAAATATTGTAAACTTTGGCCCTAATGCTTATACCAAACCTGCTACCGGATTAAATATCTTAAGGGAAACCATTATGGGCAGGGATCTATTTGATTATTCTTTTAGGGAATATGCACGTCGCTGGGCATTTAAGCACCCTGAACCTGCAGATTTTTTCAGAACAATGGAAGATGCAAGTGCTGAAGACCTGGACTGGTTCTGGAGAGGATGGTTTTATGGTATTGACCCGGTTGATATTGCGATAGATACTGTAAAACATGCAGTATTTGATCCAACTGCAGCAACTGAAGCTCCATCCAATGGTTTTGGCAGAAGGCCCGGAGCTGCCGGTGGCCAGCGTGGCCTGGATAAACCTGCAATCCCTACATTTGATGATATCTCTAAAATCAGGAACAGGACAGATAAAAAAATTGTCTTTTTAACAGATGCAGATACCAGTTTGCATGATTTTTACTGGAAATATGACCGTGGTATTATTCCTTATGACAGTACCATTCAAATAGAACAGCCTTCTTTTGGTGGTGGCACTCCGGATCCTTTAACAGCTGAAGAAAAAGCTAAATACAGTGATGTTAACCTTTATGAAATTACATTCAGTAATAAAGGGGGGTTGGTAATGCCGATTATTGTTCAGTTTAATTTTGAAGATGGTACTTCTGAAATTGAAAGAATACCCGCTCAAATATGGAGAAAGAATGAAAATAAAGTTACCAAGGTATTCATTACCCATAAAAAGGCAACCAGTATTCAGTTAGATCCATTGAAAGAAACAGCTGATATCAATACCAGCAATAATAGCTGGCCTAAATTTGATGAACCTTCAAAGTTTCAGATTTATAAAGCTGGAAATGTAAACAGGAGAAACCCGGGCAGTGGCGTTAATCCAATGCAGAAATTAGATACCAAATAAGTATTGTTTTCATGTTTTGAGCCACCTGTATACCTGCAGGTGGCTTTTTATTTGTTTATATATTAAGTATACTTTTTCCTTGATTTAGCCATACCAACTGGTTACCTTGTTCTTACATTGTTCTGGGCAAGTCCACCAATTGGTGGACTTGCCTATAATAAAATAAGAACAAAGTAGCAGGCTAAATGGGTTAAAATCTAATACAGATAAGGCTTTTATTTATACAGAGGGTTTAAATATTTAAATAAATATTAATTTTGTATGTGTGGATAACTTTTTTCTGATCTTAAATATTTTAGGAAAATGAAAGTCCGTTTTAATCGTTATTTGTAGTTGATTTAAACAGTATGTACTATACAATAAAATTGTAAAATACATGTAAGAATAAGGAATCATTTAAGGAAATTGTATAGGTAATGGATAATAGATTAATATTTTTGTTGTATTACTATTTTACATAATTTTAAAGCCGGGAAATGTTTGATTTATAAAGAGAGGGAAAGAGCTTTTAAACACTATTAATCTCAAGTCAGTTATCATTTAAAATTTGCAATTAAATCCCCTCAAATAAAAGGCTATGTTTAAAATTATATTTATTTTAGGATTATCTCTGTCAGCCTTAATTGTGCATGCAGCTTCTGTAGATACCATAAATGTATATAGCAATGCAATGCACAAAGAAGTAAAGGCTGTGGTAATAAGTCCGGTAAACTATGCAATGAATGAACAGCGATACCCGGTAGTGTACTTATTGCATGGATTTAGTGGAAAGTACAGCGATTGGATTAAACTGGTACCACAGATTAAGCAAATGGCAGATGATTACCAGCTTCTGATTGTTTGCCCCGATGGATCTTATGGCAGCTGGTATTTTGATTCTCCGGTTGACAGCAGCTTCAGATATGAAACCTTTGTTTCAATGGAATTGACAATCTACATAGATGCTCACTTTAAAACCATCAGCAACCGAAATGGAAGAGCTATAACAGGTTTAAGTATGGGTGGCCATGGTGGCTTATTCCTTGGGTTCAGGCATCAGGATATTTTTGGTGCCTGTGGCAGTATGAGTGGTGGAGTAGATCTGTTGCCATTTGCAGGAAAGTTTGAAATTGATAAAAGGATTGGTGATACGGTACATCATCTGCAAAACTGGAAAGACCTTTCTGTGATCAATTTAATTGATCATTATTCAAATGATTCACTTGCTATTATAATTGATTGCGGAACAGAAGACTTTTTTTATAAATATAACAATAACATGCATCAGAAAATGCTTCGCCTTGGCATTAAGCATGACTACATTGAGAGGCCGGGAATACATAACTGGGATTACTGGTCTAATGCGGTTATTTACCAGTTAGCCTTTTTTAAACAGTATTTTAAGAAACAGAACCATACTTAAGGACTGGTATTCATTTAATTGTTAGTACTACCATCCCTGACATTATATTTTTTCTTTTTGCTATTTTTTTTGTCAAAATCAGATACTTCTTTAGGTACTGGTTTTTGTCCTGCAGCAGTTTTCCCGGTAGTATCAGTTAATGTATGTTTAATATTTGAAGTATCTGAAACTAAATCCCTGCTTAATGGCAAAGGTTTATATAATGAATCAAAGACATAGTTTTCTGTTTTTATCAGCGATAAACTTCCAGGCTGGTAATATTTCCATACACCATGCTTTAAACTGTATGCCTGCACTTTTATAATTTTTCTTTCAATTTTATAAGGGTCATATACATCGGGCACTTCAATGGTATCATATTTCTTTTTGGGATCAATGGCCAACCAGCTTTCTTCATGTTCCAGTTCATTCATAAAGTAATATTGCTGTGTTCCATTTTTTTGTCCCCAGTGGTAATTCTCAACAGCCTGTAAATCACCCATTAAATTATATCTTCTCCATTTTCCCTCCCTTTTATCCTCTTTAAAAACTCCTTCTTCTTCAAACCCGGGTTCGCCTCTCAATTCTTCCAGGTGAATTACCCATTTACCTTGTTTCTTACCATTAAAATCAGTACAATTAAGCGTGTCCCCACCATCCGTAACACGGTAAGTCCTGCATTGTGCATAAATATTTGGCGAATTCACTATTAAAATAAGAAAAACAAACAACCCTTTCATTCCGGATAATTTTCAATGAAATTACTATATGCTTAGGTAAAAGCAGAATCGGAAAGTTTTTTTAACAAGCTATATTAATGTGTTTATTTTACACATTAATTATTACTTTTGATGTCTAAAACAACAGATTATGCGATTGCTGAAAAAATTAATGATTGTAGCTGCTTTATTTTACGCTCAATTATCTCTGGCCAATGATACTGCAAGGGTAGACGGCCATCCAAAATGGATACTACAAGGTAATATTTACGAAGTGAATGTTAGGCAATATACACCGGAAGGAACTTTTAAAGCCTTCTCAAAACATTTAGACCGGTTAAAAAAGATGGGTGTACAAACACTCTGGTTTATGCCTGTTAATCCGATAAGCAAAATCGATAGAAAAGGAAGCCTGGGTAGTTATTATGCAGTGGCAGATTATACTGCCATTAATCCTGAATTTGGCACAATGAGCGACTGGAAAGCATTGGTGAAAAAGGCGCATGAGAAAGGTTTTAAAGTGATTATTGATTGGGTACCTAACCATACAGGAGCAGATCATTACTGGCTAACCAAACATCCTGATTTTTATGTAAAGGATAAAGATGGAAAAGCGATGATGGCGGCAGATTGGGCTGATACCAGAAAGCTGAATTATGCCAATCCTGAGTTGAGGGATACAATGATTGCACAGTTAAAGTTCTGGATTAAAAAAACTGGTATTGATGGTTTCAGGTGTGACGTAGCTGGTGATGTACCGGATGATTTCTGGAAAAGGGCTATTTCAGAACTTAAAAGTGAAAAAAATATTTTCATGCTGGCTGAAGGTGATAAACCTCAATTAAATGCAGATGGATTTGATGCAACCTATACCTGGAATGATTTTTCTTTGTTTAAAAAGATTGCGAAAGGTACCAGTAAGGCTTCAGCTTTTGACAGTGCATTGAACAGAACAGATCAGCAATTTCCTGCCAATGCCCTAAGAATGTTTTTTACAAGTAACCATGATGAGAACAGCTGGGAAAAAGCAGATTATGAAACAACACCTGGTGCTGTACATGCTCCTTTTGCTGTAATGACACAAACAATTAAGAGAAGTGTTCCTTTGATTTACAGCGGGCAGGAAGAACCATTCCTCAGGGCAATCCGTTTCTTTGACAGAGACACGATTACTTTTAAAACATATCAAAGAGAGCAGTTTTATACTACTTTATTACATCTTCGTAAAACTAACCCTGCTTTGGCATCTAATGCTTCCTTTAAAAAAGTGGTTGTTGGTAATGAGGATGCTATTTATGCCTATGTTAGACAAAGCGGTAATAACAAAGTGCTGGTAATTCTAAACTGGAGTGATAAGGAACAAACTATAAAGATTACAGATTCTGCCTTACAGGGTAAAGTAAAGAATGTTTTTGCACACAGCAATGAAACCCTTACTTCAAAAGGATGGAATATTGAACCCTGGGGCTATGTTATTTATACTTATTAACAGATTGAGACCTAATTAAAAAAGGCTGCCCTTAATGCAGCCTTTTTTAATTCCGGATTTTGGAAAAATATTCCAAAATAGATAGAAAGCTATATTTGCGAATAAATTATAAGTAATTGATAATCAATGTGAATATTTAATTTTTTGGTTTGGTATAATTCTGGGTTTATATAGAACAGAGCAGAAATAAACAATAAAATTAAAACTTTAAAAATCTGTCACCTATGTTTACAAGAATTAAATTTAACCTGATGATCGCTTTTGCAGCAATAACTATCATCGCTATATCAACTTCCTCTTACACCAATATGTTTGGTAAAAAGTATCATTCTAATTTAGATTATACCTGTTGTAAAGGAGACCAGTTATATGTTCATCATTTTTATACCACTCAGTTTTTTTGGCTTGAAGCTGAAAATGGATATACAATAGAAAAAGTTGGTAATCCAACTCCAGGTGGTTGTAATGTACAATGTGAATAAAATAAACAGGCCTGTTTTACCTTAGTTTTCTTTGATCAATATATTACGGTTTTTCAGGTGGTTAAGTATAAAATCAAAACAGTTTTTATGTTTACCCACTAACTCGGGAGGAAAAATTCCCTTTTCTGTAAATATTTCTTTTGCAATTAAATGTGCAGCAGCAGTGCAGGTATAACCTGTGGTGCGGCTCATAGAAGAAATTTTAGTTTCTGGATCATATTTGTCCGTCAGGTTAAATGTTAATCTTAATTGCCTGCCCTCTTTTTCACCCTCTATTATTATTCTGAGTACTGTTAATTCAGCTTCTTCCGATCCCAGCTTCCAGTCGTTAAACAAAACTTTGGAGGTAAATTGAAGTGGGCTGATCTCGGTATTGTTGATATTGATTTTATTTTCACTGAAAAACCCAGCATCTTTTAATGCAATTATTAAATCGATATGACCTGGGTAGCGGAGTGTTTGTTCTTTGATATTGGGAATATGTGGCATTGTGAAAAGAATACTTCTCAATCCGTCCGTATTAAATGCTTCTAAAGTACCAATCCCTTCAAAAAACATGAGGTTCCTTTCACTCAGTGCAGGTTTTGATACAATATGACCGTTTTCTTTTAAGCGAGCTGGCCGGGTATATTCTTCTATTACATCAACAGGAGAGAAGGGCGCTTTATATTCAAAAGGTTTTTTTCTGATGACCGGTAATCCTCCTACATAGAATTCAAAATTGCTAATGGTCATTTCTTCATTATAATGGCCAAGAAACAGATTGGAAATTCCAGGGGCAACCCCTATATCTGTAATTACAGTTACCTGCTTTTGTTTAGCAAGTTCATGTAACTGAAGTGCATCTTCCGGAAAAAAAGAAATATCTGTTACATTTTTACCACATTCTATAACAGTTTGCAGTGTTTTGAACCCCATGAAACCAGGAACCGCAGTAACTACCAGAGAAAAATCCTGTAACCAATCTTTATAGGATGCATAATCCTGAAGGTCTGCCTGCAAAGTTTCTATTGCTGGGTTTCTGTCCTTTAAAATTTTCAGGTTAGCTTTATTCAGGTCAAATGAGCTAACTTCAAAAGAATAAGACAGGTCTAAGGCAATAGCCCTGCCCACCATTCCGCTGCCCAGTACTGCAATTTTCATAAAGTTTGTTTAGTGTTCTATCGAATTAATGTAGTTTTCAAATTTATGCTGAAAAGTTTATCTACCGTTGTAATTTTGCAATATGAACAGAACGCAATTAATCCGTCAGATTCAGGAGAAAAGATCATTTTTATGTGTAGGACTGGATACTGATACCAACAAAATACCCAAACACCTGCAAAGTATGCCTGATGCAGTGTTTCAGTTTAATAAAGCTATTATAGATGCTACGAAAGACTTTTGCGTAAGTTATAAGATTAATACAGCTTTCTATGAAGCTCAGGGACTTAAAGGCTGGGAAGCGATGGAAAAAACACTGCATTATATTCCTGAAAGCCACTTTACTATTGCAGATGCCAAAAGAGGGGATATTGGCAATACTTCTGCCCAGTATGCAAAAACATTTTTCGAAACCCTGCCTTTTGATGCGGTTACTGTAGCACCTTATATGGGAGAAGACAGTGTTCGTCCCTTTTTGGAATATGAAAATAAAATGGCCATTGTATTAGGATTAACTTCTAATAAAGGAGCAAAAGATTTTGAATTGCAGAAAATTGGTAATCAGTATTTGTATGAAAAAGTATTGGAGACTGTTGCTTCCTGGGGATCACCCAATAATTTAATGTTTGTAGTGGGGGCCACGCAAGCCAGTGAATTAACCAATATCAGGAAAATTATCCCTGAACATTTTTTACTGGTACCTGGAGTTGGAGCCCAGGGTGGAAGCTTAAGAGAAGTGAGTGAATATGGATTGAACAGTGATAGTGGGTTGCTGGTAAATGTGAGCAGGGCAATATTATATGCTGGTAAAGACGAAAATTTTGGTAAGGAAGCATCTGAAATAGCAGGGCAATACCAGGTTGAAATGAGTAGTTATCTGCCTAAATACTAAATAAATCATCAATTTAACAATTCGTTAACCTTTTGTATCGTTAAAAAAGTATCTTTTTTAAAAAAAGGTATAATAAATGATTCATCTATTAGTTTTGAGAAAAGCCTTAGTTTACTATTGTAAAAATTAAATGTGTACAAAGCATTTTTAATAAGAAACCGGTTACATTCAATAATGATAAAAATATAAACGACTTTTACAGAAGCATTTTGGTATTTATAAGTAAATCCCAATGTTCAAAGCAATTTAATAATGATTATTCAGTTTAGATATTTAGTAGTTCTGATTGTTTTGGCAGTATTTATTACTGCCTGCAATAAAACTGTGAATACACCTTCTTCAGGTAATGGTGGTTCAAACGGTTCAGGTTCTACAGTTATTGGTGGCGCTACATCAGATTATATGGATACCACAAGTGTAGCCATCGGTTCAGTTATTATTACATACAGTAAAACCTCTCAATGTTTTCCAAGCAATGAGATTTTTGCCTTTACTGCAACTGCCCCTAACTTACCTGCAGGAGCTACATTTAACTGGACATTTGGAGATGGTAATTCGGCAACAGGAGTAACGGTAGGCAATATTTACAATAATACCGGAACATATACAGTTGTGTTGAATATTAAAAGTAGTAGTGGATCCGTATTATATACTGCTTCAGTATCTATCGCAGCATGGGGACAGGAAGTAACACCTCATGCTACTTTTTCAACCCAGATATATGATGTGAACTACATGAATAATATGACATTTACCAGCAGTTCATCTGTACAGCATGGAACACTGACAGGGTATACCTGGAATTTTGGGGATGGAACAATTACCAATACTTCCAATCTGGTTATCAAGCATAATTTTCCTGATAGTCCCAGTAATGTTATTTACCCGGTTAAACTGATTGTAACAGCTAATTCTGGTTGTAAAGATTCCACAATAGTAAAAGTGTCAGCAATTGGAGTATATAAGATTAGTGGTGATTTTAATGCAGTTAGTTATAATGTTTGCACCGGTGAATATATTGTATTTACACCAACTGCAACAGGTGTGCCGGCAGGTGCAGTATATAGCTGGAATTTTGCTGATGCTTCCGGCACATACACAGGTAATCCTGTAACTCACACTTTTACTTATCAGAATACCTTTAATGTAATTATGACCATTTCGCTGAATGGTGCCATTATTTATCAGGTAAATAAGCCGGTTTTTGCATTTGGTCAGAATATTAAACCTAAAGCCTTGTTTATTAAAACGCTGGTATCTGATAGTGCTTATTATCAAACCTGGTCTTTTTATAGCGCTGCCAATATACCTCATGGATATTTTGCTGATTATTTCTGGAATTTTGGAGATGGTAAAACTGATGATAATTTTAACACGTTTGTGCAGGATATTTATCCTAAATCAAGCACGGATAAAAATTATACCATCACTTTTGTGGTAACAGGTAATTCCGGATGTAAAGACACTGCCACAGGCTTAATTACAATTCCTCACTATTAAAATATTATTGCACTGAGCACCAATATGAGCAGCATTAAACCATCATATTATTTCTTCCTTTTTTTGATGGCAGTATGCTGTTTCAGCTGTAAAAAGAGTGAAATCCCTGTAGTTGGAACTGACTCATCTGGAATTATTATTGGTAATACTACTACCAGTAATGATACCACAAAAATAACAGTGGGAAGTTTACTTGTCAAATACAGTAAAACAGCTCCCTGTTATCCGGATAATGAAGTGTTTACATTTGCAGCTGCTTCATCTGCATATCCTTCATCTGCCAATACTTACTACTGGTATTTTGGGGATGGAGGTTCTGCTACTGGCACTAATGTGCAACATGCATATAATGCCACAGGAGCTTATGCTGTTTTGCTGGAAATAAAGAATAGCAGTGATAATTTATTGGCTTCCACTACTTTCTCAGTTCAGGCATGGGGGCAGCAAATTAAACTGGTTCCAAGTTTTTATACCCAGTTCGATTTTTCTACTAATACCAATTATGTAACTTTTAACAGCACTTCCAGTATTAATAAAGGGTCGGTAGTTAATTATTTATGGACCTGGGGAGATGGAACTACCTACAATGCATCGAATGGTTTAACCAGGCACCAGTTTCCGGCTGTTAATAAAGATATTATTTATCCGGTTAAATTAACCATTACAGCAGATGCAGGATGCACTGCCGATACAATAATCAATGTAACTATTCCAGCCACTTATCCTATTAAGGGAGATTTTAATGCTGTAGCCTATAATGCCTGTTCCAATGAATATTTCCAGTTTACACCTACTGCTTCCAATGTTCCGGCCGGGGCAGTATATTACTGGAACTTCTCAACTGGAAGAGGAGATACAACAGCTTCTCTGCCTATTCAGTATCATTATCAGTATATGAATGATTATGATGTAATCATGAAAATATATCTTAATTCAAGGTTGATTTATACAACACATAAGATGGTGAGTGCGAAAGGAGAAAATCCAGCACCCCAGGCAAGGTTTTTCCCTGCATGGATTAGTACAAACGGCAATATTTCTGAAACATGGGGTTTTACCAGCCAGTCCACTATATTACATGGTGGCATTAGTGGATATTACTGGAATCTGGGTAATGGAAATATAGATACCACTTATGATGTATTTACACAAAGCACTTATCAGAAAAATACTGCACCTACCAATTATACTATCCGCCTGATTGTTACAGGAAATGGTTGTGCAGATACTGCATACAATACAATCCAGGTATCAGCAAAATAATTGAAGAGTTGTTATAATTCTTTAAACTCATTCTCACTTTTTGCAATTACCAATGTGGCAGCCCCATTTCCTATAAGATTGGTGATGGCCCGAGCCTCACTCATAAATTTATCTACTCCTAATAAAAATGCCAACCCTTCCAATGGTATTTTATGAAGGGCTGCTAATGTGGAAGATAATATAATAAATCCTCCTCCCGTAACTGCAGCTGCCCCTTTTGAAGTAAGCATTAATATTAAAATAATCATAACCAGCTCACCTGCACTTAAAGGCACATTGTATAACTGTGCAATGAAAATTACTGCCATAGATAAATAAATGGAAGTACCGTCCAGATTAAAGGAATAGCCTGTGGGAATAACCAGTCCAACTACAGATTTACTGCATCCCATTTTTTCCAGTTTTTTCATAACTGAAGGCAATGCTGCTTCTGATGAAGATGTGCCCAAAACAATTAAAATTTCATCCTTTATATTTTTAAGGTAGTGCCAAATATTAATTTTGTAATACCTTAATATGGTTCCCAGTATCAGAAAAATAAATAGAATGCAGGTAAGATAAACACAACCCATGAGTTTGGCTAAAGGGATTAGAGTTTTTACACCAAATTTGCCAATAGTGAAAGCCATACCGCCAAATGCACCAACAGGAGCCAGATACATAAACCACTTCAGGGCTGTAAATACATAATGAGATATCTTGCCTAAGAAATGAATCACCGGAAGCCTGTATTTGGAATAGTTAAGAATGATACCGAAAATAATGGCGGCAAATAATACCTGTAGGGTAAGATTGGATTGCAGGAATTTAATCCAGTCGAAATGTGCATTTGGATTACTGGTATATTTGGAAGCATCTCCAATAGGTAAACCGGATTTATCAATTTTGCCTGGCTGAAAAATTAGTGCAATTGCAACTCCTATAAATAATGCGAATGTGGTTACAACTTCAAAATACAAAAGTGCTTTTATACCTATCCTCCCCACTTTTTTAAGGTTGCCAATACTGCTGATTCCCAGAACAATTGTTAGAAAAATAATCGGATTGATAAAAAGTTTAATGATTTCTACAAAATTTTTACCCAAAGGTTCCATTTTAACAGCCAGCGGTGGATTAAAAATACCTAGTGCAATTCCTGCCAGAATAAAGAGTAGCACATAAAAAGTGAGATGCGTAACAATATTATACCACCAGCTTTTGTTAGCATTTTTGGATAGAATTGTAGTTGGTTGCATGGATTAAATTTTCGGGTTGAGGTAAATTAAACTGAAGATTTATTATGATTAAGTAAGGTTGAATAAAATTGGGTGTGTAAGAAAAGAAGGCAATAATCGTTTTCTCATATATTGGTTTTGGCAAAAAATAAATATACAATAATTTGAACTATGCTGTTTGCTTCGCTATAAATTTGTTGATTGAGTATACAGTTACCTTATTTAGGCGTAAACAAATTAATTAGGAAGGGGATATACTAATACAGAAAATTCTGTTGATTACTTCCTTTAAGACTAACTATTTAGCAGTAATTACTCAGTTGGATAATAAAATTGAATAATAAAAAGCATTAAATATTAATATTATGGCAGTCAGAACCGATTTATTTCAATCGCCCGATTATTATTTATTGGATGAATTATTATCCGAAGAACATAAAATGGTGCGTGATGCTGTTCGTAATTATGTAAAAAAAGAGATTTCGCCCATTATTGAAGAATATGCCCAGCGGGCTGAATTTCCCAGGCAAATTGTAAAACAATTGGGAGATATGGGTTGTTTTGGTCCTACGGTTCCTGAGCAATATGGAGGAGGTGGTCTGGATTATATCAGTTATGGGCTGATGATGCAGGAATTGGAAAGAGGGGATAGTGGGGTTAGATCTACTGCCAGTGTGCAGGGTAGCCTTGTAATGTTTCCCATTTATGCTTATGGATCTGAAGGACATAGAACAAAATACTTACCCAAACTGGCCAGTGGTGAAATGCTCGGCTGTTTTGGCCTTACAGAACCCAATCATGGTAGTGATCCATCACATATGCTGACAAATATTACAGATGCGGGAGAATATGTAATATTAAACGGGGCTAAAATGTGGATCAGTAATGCTCCCTTTGCTGATATTGCTGTAGTATGGGCAAAGGATGAATCAGGTAAAGTAAGAGGATTAATCGTGGAAAGAGGGATGGAGGGTTTCTCCACACCCACTACTCATGGTAAATGGAGCCTCCGTGCCAGTGCAACTGGGGAATTGGTATTTGATAATGTAAAAGTGCCAAAAGAAAATATTTTACCGGGAGTTAGTGGCTTAAAGGGCCCTTTAAGTTGTTTAAGTAAAGCGCGTTACGGGATTGCCTGGGGGGCATTGGGAGCTGCGATGGATTGTTATGATACTGCCCTGCGTTATGCCAAAGAAAGGATACAGTTTGATAAACCTATTGCCGGATTTCAGTTACAACAAAAAAAACTGGCTGAAATGATAACTGAAATTACCAAAGCACAGTTATTAGTCTGGCGATTAGGGGTACTGATGAATGATGGCAGGGCAACACCTGCACAGGTAAGTATGGCTAAAAGAAATAGCTGTGAAATAGCTGCCAATATAGCCAGGGATGCCCGTCAGATGTTGGGAGGAATGGGTATTACGGGAGAATACAGTATTATGAGGCATATGATGAATCTGGAAAGTGTAATTACTTATGAAGGTACCCATGATATACATTTGTTAATAACCGGCATGGATATTACCGGGTTGAATGCATTTAAATAAACCGAAAACTATTTAAGTCTTTTAATTATGCCTAAAAAAAATACGGATGCCACTCTTTCTCCTTCTGGTTCTGATACAGGATATAAAATCTTTTTATTAGGGATGATGGGGTCAGGAAAAAGTTACTGGTGCAGTCAGTTGGCAAAGAAATTAAAATGTGGAGGATACGATCTGGATTACCTGATAGAAATGAATGAGGAAAAAACAATATCTGAATTGTTTGCAGAAGATGGAGAGGATTATTTCCGTAAAACTGAAGCGAAAATATTAAGGTGGTTTGGTGAGAAAAAATCATTTATTCTGGCTACTGGGGGTGGAACACCTTGTTTTTTTGAAAACATAAAATGGATGAATGAACATGGCATCACGATCTTTATTGATGAACCTGTTGATATTCTGGTAGCAAGGCTTGAAAAAGAGAAGAGTCACCGGCCATTGATCAGCCAGTTATCTGAACAGGAACTGAAAGGTTTTCTTTTAAATAAAATCGAAGAACGAAAAGTATTCTATAGCCAGGCTAAAGTTCATTTAACAAGCAAAGAAATTTCATTAAAAAATATTCTGGAAGCTGCTAAACACTAAAAAACACCCTACTTTTTATTATTTCTTAATAATTGCAGATTATTTAAAATTTCAATGATTATGCATTCTAAATTTTTACAAACAGCTGCGTTTTTGGGAGCTTTATCAGTTATTCTGGGGGCTTTTGGTGCGCATGGATTAAAAAAACTGATAGATGACCATACTCTTATTATCTATGAAACGGCAGTAAGGTATCAGTTTTATCATGTTTTTGCCCTTGGCCTGGTTGGAATATTATACAAAGAGTATTCTGGTAAGCTTTTATATTTTGCAGGATTATTTTTTATTATAGGGATTTGTTTATTCAGTGGTTCATTGTATATCCTAACCTATAAATTTGCAGCAAATAATGAAGGGTTAAATTGGGCAGGCCCAATTACACCAATAGGTGGATTGTTCTTTATCATTGGTTGGATTTGCCTTGCATTAGGGTTAAAAAAGAAATAAAAAACAACTAATCCTGACTTTCTATAGATTCTAGTATCCTGGCTTTAAATTCATCTGTAGCAATAGTTACTTTATATTCATGTATATGGGGTACCTGCAGGTTTATCCAGAAATTTTGTTTATTAAAAGCTTTACAAAAGGAACAATAGAGCAAATGAAGATATAATTGCAATCTGTTCCAGCCAGAAAGTTTGCTTTCTTCTTTTTTAAGAATCAGCGTTGTTGCTTCCTTACATGATATTTTTATTGTTGTTCTCAATTAAATGTTAACCCATTTTTTATCGAGGCAAGATCTTAATTGCAATTTTGCCCGGTGAATAAGTACCCAATAGTTTGACGAACTAATATCCAATAACTTACAAATTTCATCAGAATCGAGGTCTTCCAGGTATTTTAAAACAAATACTTTCTTTTGCAGTTCCTGTAATTTCTGCTTACAAAATTCAAGAATAGAATAAAATTCCTTCTTTTCTATGGTTTGGTTATAATCAATTCCCCATTCTTTGGGTCCATCCTCTTTTGTCCAGTGTTCATTCTTATCAAAAAAATCAGCCGTGATATTTGCTTCTGCATATTGAACGGGTGTCCTTGCTTTTTTGCGATAATGATCAATTATTTTATTTTTGCAAATACTGAATAGCCAGTTTTTTTCAGAAGCTTCCCCTTTAAATCCTTCCCTGTTTTTCCAGGCACTGATAAATGTTTCCTGAACAATATCTTCAGCTATTCCGGTATCGTTTACACGTGCAGCAGTATAGGAAAGCAAAATGCCCGCATATTCATTTACCCATTTATTTGCTAATAAATCTGCTGCCATAATAATTTAAACAAATGAAAGCTTTTTTTTTGAAAAAGAAGAACTGTTATAGAAAGCTGATTCTATTTAAACTGATTCTGCCAGTTTTTTCTTCAGTAGTTATCCACTTTGGCAGTGAAAAAAAAGGCAGCTGAAAGAAGAAATCCACATGGGTTCACAAAACCCATACTGCATCAGCACTTAGCTTATATTTGTTTTCATGGCAAACCGTTTAAAAAAGAAAACGCCGCCTCCGCCTGATCCTGAAATTTTGAATCCTGATAAAGAGGTTGAAGTTACAGTTACTGAGGTGGTGAAAGATGACCGTACCCGCAAAATTGCAGGTGCAGTAGGTTTGTTGTTCTCTCTGTTTTTGTTCATTGCTTTTACCTCTTATCTGTTTACCTGGCAGGAAGACCAGGATAAAGTGCATCAGTTTGGAGTAAAAATTTTCTCAACTGATGATGTTAAAGTAAATAACCTGTTAGGAGTATTAGGGGCCTACACTGCACATTTATTTATCTATAAAGGATTTGGAATTGCTGCTTATTTGTTTTGTACCTTTTTCTTTGTATTAGGGGTGAACCTGCTTTTTGAAAAGAAAATATTTTCACTTGCTAGGAATATCAGATATGTTTTGGCAGGTTTGATGGTGATATCTATGTCTGCATCATTTGTTACAAGGGAAATGGAGTTTAGTTGGGGTGGGGCTGTTGGTGAGTTGTTAACGAGCTGGTTTATAAAATGGATTGGAAATATTGGTACAGGAGCTCTATTACTGGTAGCCATATTCAGTTATTTCATCTGGCGGTTTAATCCAAGGTTCCATTGGCCTCAAAGAAAAGTAAATCCTGCTCATGTTTCAGAAGAAACTGAAAAGGAAAAAATCAGAGAAGAAGATGAAACGCCGGTTTATGGTGAATGGGATGTAAATGAACGAAAACCAGAGGAGAACCAGGGTGCCCGATTGTTTATTGAAAAAGGTGTGGAAGAACCGTTGAGTAACAATAAATTAAAGAATGACGGTAAAAACGTTACGGTTATAATGCCCGATATAACAGAACCCGAGGCTGATCCGCTCACCAGCTTTGATTTAAAGCTTAAAGATCAGATATCAGACGACTCCATGGAAATAAAAACAGTGGAGGTTATACCAGTTGTTCAGCCTTTGGTTGCATCTGTTCCAAAGCCGGTTCCAGCATATCCACTTTCAGAAGATTCTATTCCTGAAATGGAAATTTATGAAGATGAAAGTGATAGTGATGATGATATGGAACTGGAGATAAAAGATGTGGTGGATGAAAAAGAGATTATTCTGCCCAGTAAAGCAGTGGTGGGAGACAGGTATGATGCTACACTTGATCTGAGGGATTATAAATATCCTACACTGGATTTGCTGGAAACACATGGAAGTGAAAAAATTGTGCATGATCCTACAGAATTGGAAACACATAAGAATCAGATCATTGCAACCCTTAAAAATTATGATATTTCAATACAGCGTATATCTGCAACTATTGGCCCCACAGTTACTTTATACGAGATTGTTCCGGCACCTGGAGTCCGAATCAGCCGTATTAAAAACCTGGAAGATGATATTGCATTAAGCCTTGCAGCACTGGGTATTCGAATTATTGCACCCATTCCCGGCAGGGGCACTATAGGGATTGAAGTACCCAATGTCAGAAAAACACTGGTAAGCATGAAAACGCTACTTGCCAGTGATAAGTTCCTGAATAACAATTTTTCTTTACCCATTGCATTGGGGAAGAAAATTGATAATGAAAATTTTATTGTAGATCTGGCAAGTATGCCTCATTTGTTGATGGCAGGTGCTACAGGCCAGGGTAAATCTGTTGGAGTAAATGCTGTCTTGGTGTCTTTATTGTATAAAAAACATCCATCACAGTTAAAATTTGTGTTGGTAGATCCTAAGAAAGTGGAATTAAGCCTGTACCGGGTAATTGAAAAACATTTTCTGGCAAAATTGCCCGGAGAAGAAGAGTCTATTATTACGGATACCAAAAAAGTGATTAATACCCTGAATGCTTTGTGTATAGAAATGGATAACCGGTACGATTTACTGAAGGAAGCTCATTGCAGAAACATTAAAGAATACAATGAAAAATTTACCAGCCGGAAACTAAATCCTGAAAAAGGGCATCAGTACCTTCCATTTATTGTGTTGGTGGTGGATGAATTTGCTGATTTAATTATGACTGCAGGTAAAGAAGTGGAAATGCCCATTGCCAGGTTGGCTCAATTGGCCAGGGCTGTTGGCATTCATTTAATTATAGCTACTCAAAGGCCTTCCGTTAATATCATTACCGGCACTATTAAAGCTAATTTCCCTGCAAGGATTGCCTTTAAAGTAAGTTCTAAAATAGATAGCCGGACCATCCTGGATGCTGGTGGGGCAGAGCAATTGATTGGCAAAGGAGATATGCTGATTAGTTACAATGGAGAAATAGTACGCTTGCAATGTGCATTTGTAGATACGCCGGAAGTGGAAAATGTATGCCAGTTTATAGGTGACCAACGTGGTTATCCTCAGGCTTTTTTACTGCCTGAATATGTAGATGAAAAAGAAATGGATGGAAAAGACTTTAATGTGAATGACAGAGACCCTTTATTTGCAGATGCAGCCAGGTTGATTGTTCAGAACCAGGTGGGTAGTACCTCTTTAATTCAGCGCAGAATGAAATTAGGTTATAACCGGGCGGGTAGATTAATGGATCAGTTGGAAGCTTCAGGGATTGTAGGTCCGAATCTGGGCAGTAAAGCACGTGAAGTGCGCTTTAAAACTGAAATGGAACTGGAGGACTATTTGCAAGATCTGGGTTAAATAAATAATATTTCAGTTTAAACCTTTGGCTTTAATTGTATTCAAACCACTTTGATCATGTATATTTGCGCCCTCAAATGTGAAAAATGAAGAAATGTTATTTTCTGATATTGGTTGCAGCTTTATTGTTTCAATCATCGTTCGCTCAAAATGATCCGAATGCCAAAAAAGTACTGGATGGGGTTAGTTCCAAGGTTAAAACTTTTAAAGGAATTACAGCCAGTTTTACCATTAAGTTTATTACCAGCAAAGGGAAAGATAATGGAACAAAAACAGGCCGTATTTCTTATAAAGGGCAGAAATATTTTATAAAACAGGGTAAAACCGAGATTATCTGTGATGGTGTGAAAACTTATAATTTTGATGGCAATAAAACGATTACGGTTTCTTCTGTAGAAGAAAGTAATCAGACTTTAAATCCTCAAAATTTGCTGTCTAATTTTTATGATAAGGATTTTACCTACCGTTTAGTTTCTTCAAATGGCAATTTTCATGAAATTGAGTTGGTGCCCAATGAGAAGAAAAAGAATTTTCAGAAAGTAAGTGTGTTTGTAGACAAAGTTAAAAATATGATTACAAAGGCTAAAATTCTGGATAAAGGAAACAATATTGTAGAATTCAGTTTAAGCAATTTAAACACCTCGGCAAATGTGTCTGATAATATTTTCACTTTTAACCGCAGTAATTATCCAAAAGATGTGGATGTTCTGGATTAATCTGATTTGAATACTAAATTAAAAGCCACATATATCGTGGCTTTTTTTATGTAATCTGGTTAAGCTGACTTAAGATTTGCATTTCCTTTTGAATCTGTATTGATTCAATTTGTAATTTCATAACATGAAAAATGTATTGCTGATTTTTTTATTGCTCCTTGCTTTTGGAACAAATGCCCAATATAATATCCGCCTGGTTGTAACAAATGTGGCAACTAAACAAAATGAAGATATTTATGTTGCCGGTAATTTTAATAATTGGAATCCTCAGGATGAAAAGTATAAACTCAAAGTATCTGGTCCCAATATTAAAGCAGTAGTCATAAAAGATGTTCCGGCCGGTAATTATGCATTTAAATTTACAAGAGGCAGTTTTGATAAAGTTGAATGTGCAGCAGATGGAAAAGATATTGAAGACAGGGTGATGGATATACAGGCAGATGTTTCTGCAGAACTTAAAATAGAAGGCTGGAAAGATGATTATCCCCAAAGGCCTAAAAGGTATACTGCCAGCCCGAATGTAAAAATAATGGATACAGCTTTTCAGATACCACAGCTGAACAGGAAAAGAAGAATCTGGATTTACCTCCCAAAATCATATGCTGTCTCTTCAAAAACATACCCTGTTATGTATATGCATGATGGACAGAATTTATTTAACGATCAGACTGCTGCTTTTGGTGAATGGGGAGTTGATGAATGTTTGGATAGTTTGCAGCAAAAGACAGGTAAAGAAACGATTGTTGTAGGTATAGATAATGGAGGGGATAAAAGGATGACAGAATATAATCCATACGACAATACTCAGTTTGGAAAGGAAGAAGGAAAGGAATATATTGAATTCATCGTCAAATATTTAAAACCCTATATCGACACTAAATACAGGACTAAAAAATCGGCTCCTTATACTTTTATTGCCGGAAGCAGTATGGGTGGATTGATCAGCTTATATGCAATTATTCAATATCCTGAGGTGTTTGGTGGTGCGGGTATCTACTCTCCTTCTTTATGGATAGCACCACAATTGTATGACGCTGCTATTAAGTTTAATCCGTTAACGGTACAACCTGCAATCTATTTTTATGCCGGTGGAAGTGAAAGTTCAACCATGGTGGGTGATTTAAAAAAGATGTACGACATTCTCCAACAGAAGAAAAGTTGCAAATTGGTGGAAGTGATCAATCCGCTGGGACAACATAGTGAGAAGTACTGGAGGCAGGATTTTCCTAATTTTTATAGTTGGTTAATGAGTGTAACCCCTAATTAAAAATCCGGTAGGTAACCCCTTCAATAGCAGAATCACTATTCTCGAAAACTGCTTTTGTTTCCGTCAGGAAATCATCTATAGACTCATATTTACTGCTGAAATGGCCAATCAGTAATTTTTTTACATTGGATTTAATGGCAATTTGCGCTGCCTGTTCAGTAGTGCTATGAAAGCGTGCGTCAGCTCTGTCATTCATGTCTTTAAGGTAAGTCGTTTCATGGTAAAGCATTGAAACTTCCTTTACTTTTTCAGCCAGCATTTCATCATAAAGCGTATCTGCACCAAATGCATAACTCCTGGGTGAAGTATTGGGAAATGTTACCCATTCATTTTTAATAATCGTCCCTTCCTTCGTAATATAATCATCCCCGTTTTTTAAATGAGAATAATAAGCAGCAGGAATATTATACTCAATTACTTTTTCACGATTTATTTTTCTAAGGTGTTTTTTCTCCCGGATGATAAAACCCCAGCAAACGATCCGGTGTTGAGTGGAAAAACATTCAATAGTAAATCTTTTGCCATCTATTAGCAGGCCTTCCTGTTCTAATGGATGAAAATGCAGGGAAAAGGGAAGTTTGGTATCTGCTGCTTTAAATTGCAGGTCCAGTATTTCCTTAAGCTGAGGAGGGGCATACAGGTGTAAATCAGATTCTCTGCCTAATAACCCCATACTTGTAATCAATCCAATCAATCCAAAATAATGATCCCCATGTAAGTGAGAAATAAAAATATGATTGATTTTGCTTCTCCTGATCTTATATTTTGCCATTTGCATCTGTGTACCTTCACCGCAATCAATTAAAAATAACTGGTCATGTAAAGTGATTACCTGTGCAGTTGGATGCCTGTCATAGGCCGGTAAGGCCGAATTATTTCCTAAGATTGTAACCCCAAACATTAGCGCAATTGTTATTGTAAATAGTTAAAACTCTTTTATATACAAATTTAGTATATATAAAGAAAGTTATTATTCTGCATTAAAAGTAATTTCATCGCCATTATCCAATAATTCTCTTTCTATTTCCTCCATCTGAACAATATCCCAGGCTTCACTTTCAGAGGGTGTGATATTTAAGTAGTCTAATAAATCCAGTTTTTCAAATTGTGTTTCTATTTTGTCATTTATTTCACAAATCACAAAAGAATGATTCTCTTCATAAAATTTCTGTTGCAATTCAGCAATAACAGCGGCAGCTTCTGTCTCAATTTCACTTATATTTTTCAGGTTCAGAATAATATTAGAACCTGGTAAAAGCAAATATTTTTCTAAATCGGCAGCTATTTCCGCAGCCATATTGTCATATAAAACACCTTCTAACGGCGTTAAAACCGTAAATTTTTCCTTGGTATCAATTTTGAACTGCATACTCAGTTTTTCGTTAACAAATGTGAATAAATGAAAAGCAACTGTAGTCAAAAATATTCGTTATAATTGTATAAATCCAAAATTGTGTATGGATAATAATTTTTCATCCCAGGTAAAAGAGATTATTTCCTATAGTAGGGAAGAAGCTTTAAGATTAGGAAATGATTTCATAGGAACCGAACATTTATTGCTCGGATTGATACGTGATGATGACAATCTCGCGATAAAGGTTCTGAAGCAACTGAATGTTGACATCCTGGAATTACGTAAGGAAGTTGAACTGGCAGTAAAGGATAAAACCGGTAAAAATATTGCTAATATCAATAGCCTTCCTTTAACCAAGCAGGCCGAAAAAGTAATCAGAGTCACTGTTCTGGAAGCCAAGGCTTTAAAGAGCCCGTTGGTTGAAACAGAACATTTACTGCTGAGTATTTTAAAAAACAAGGAAAACATAGCTACACAGATTTTAAACCAGTTTGATGTGGACTATGATATTTTCAGGAATGAATTAGGGATGGTCAGTACCAATAATCCTCCTAATCCTAAATCTGAATTTGGAGATGAAGGAGAAGAAGATTTTGACGATGAAAAACAAAGAGGATTTCAACAACCAAAATCAGGAAAACCAGCTACCAATCCAAAAAGCAAAACTCCTGTTCTGGATAATTTTGGTAGGGATATTACCAAAATGGCAGAATCCAATGCTTTAGACCCCATTGTTGGCAGGGAAGCAGAAATAGAGCGAGTTTCCCAGATTCTATCCAGAAGAAAGAAAAATAATCCTATTTTAATTGGCGAACCAGGTGTGGGTAAAACTGCCATAGTAGAAGGATTGGCATTAAGAATCGTGCAGCGTAAAGTAAGCAGGGTTTTATTTGATAAAAGGGTAATCAGCCTGGATCTGGCAGCACTGGTTGCAGGTACCAAATACCGCGGACAGTTTGAAGAACGGATGAAAGCCATCATGAATGAACTGGAAAAGAACAGAGATGTTATTTTATTCATTGATGAAATCCATACCATTGTGGGTGCCGGTGGAGCCAGCGGCTCTCTGGATGCCAGCAATATCTTTAAACCTGCACTGGCTAGAGGTGAGCTGCAATGTATTGGAGCTTCAACTTTAGACGAATACCGCCAGTATATAGAAAAAGATGGTGCATTAGACCGCCGTTTTCAGAAAGTATTGGTAGAACAACCCAGCGTGGAGGAAACCATTCAAATTCTTAACAATATCAAGAGTAAATACGAAGATTATCATAGTGTTCAGTATGATGATGAATCAATTCAGGCTTGTGTGAAACTGAGTGACAGGTATATGACCGACAGACTCCTGCCTGATAAAGCCATTGATGTACTGGATGAAGTGGGTGCCAGGGTGCATCTTAAAAATATTAATGTTCCTGCGGAAATAGTTGAACTGGAAAAACAAATAGAAGAAGTTAAGAACGAAAAAAATAAAGTGGTTAAAAGTCAGCGTTTTGAAGAAGCTGCCGCTTTAAGGGATAAAGAAAAGAGATTAGGTGAAGAATTGGAAAAAGCTAAAAACACCTGGGAAGAAGAAAGTAAACATAAACGTTATCCCATTACAGAAGAACATATTGCCGAAGTAGTGAGTATGATGACGGGTATTCCTGTAAAACGTATGGTGCAGGCAGAAACAGAGAAATTGCGCCGGATGAGTGAAGATATGAAGGGAATGGTGATCGGTCAGGATGAAGCGATTCTCAAAGTAGTAAAAGCTATTCAGCGAAACAGGGTGGGCCTTAAAGATCCTAAAAAACCTATTGGCACTTTTATATTTCTGGGACCTACAGGGGTTGGTAAAACTGAGCTGGCAAGGTCACTTGCCAGGTATATGTTCGACTCTGAAGATGCACTGATAAGGATTGATATGAGTGAGTACATGGAGAAATTTACGGTAAGTCGTCTCATTGGTGCTCCTCCGGGTTATGTAGGTTATGAAGAAGGAGGACAGTTAACCGAGAAAGTTCGCCGTAAACCTTACTGTGTTATCCTGCTGGATGAAATAGAAAAAGCACACCCGGATATTTATAATATACTTTTACAGGTGTTGGATGATGGGCAGCTGACAGATGGATTGGGCAGAAAGATAGACTTTAAGAATGCGATGATTATCATGACTTCCAATATTGGTGTTCGTCAGTTAAAGGAATTTGGTGATGGAGTTGGGTTTGCAACTGCTGCCAGAGTTCAAAATCAGGACGAAAACAATAAAGCTGTTATTGAAAAAGCTTTAAAACGAACTTTTTCTCCAGAATTCCTGAACAGGATTGATGATGTGGTAATCTTTAATTCTCTTAGCAAGGAAAATATCTTCAACATTATCGATATACTGATGAAGAATGTGCTGAAGCGTTTGGCTGTATTGGGCTTTACATTGGAATTATCTCCCGAAGCAAAGGAATTCATTGCCGATAAAGGATATGATTCTCAATTTGGCGCAAGGCCCCTTCACAGGGCTATTCAGAAATATCTGGAAGATCCACTGGCAGAAGAGATCCTGAATATGAGTGTTAAAGAAGGAGACACTTTAATTGCAAAACTGGATGCAGAAAATACAAAGCTTAAATTTGAACTGAAGAAAAAAGAAACCGAAGAAAATGCTAAAGTGTAGTATTGCAGAATAATATAACTAAGCGATGGTTTAATATCATCGCTTTTTTTATATGGGTTAAAAAAAGTATTCAGTTAATTTTTTTTTAAAGGGTACCCCAGCGAAATGAATGAGTTTGCAATCCCGCCAGGTCCAATATCCTGTCCACCACTGTAGCAGCAACTTCTTCAATTGTTTTGGGTAAAGAATAAAAAGATGGAGTGGCCGGGCAAATAATACCACCAGCTAGTGTAACAGTTTCCATATTTCTGATGTGTATCAGATTATAAGGGGTGTCCCTCACCATTAAAATCAATTTTCTTCTTTCTTTTAAGATAACATCAGCTGCCCTTGTAATCAGGTCATCACTGATGCCGTTCGCAATTCTCCCTAAACTACCCATACTGCAGGGCGCTATAATCATTGTATTATAGTTGGCAGAACCTGATGCAAATGGGGCAAAAAAGTCGTTTTTTTCATAATATTTTACCTGATAATCCTGATAGATAGTATTCCCTAATTCAGCCTGCCAGACTGATTTTGCATTTTTGCTCATCACCACACTCAGTTCCTGCCACTGTTCTCTCAGTACCATTAATTTGTCCAGTAATACCTTTGCATAAACTGCTCCACTGGCTCCTGTAATGGCTACCACTATTTTATTGGACATAAGAAGTACTATTTTTGTATTAAAACAAAAGTAGTATGCAAAAGGTTTCCCTGCTGATATTGTTTATTGTATTCCTGCTGAATACTTCTTTTTATCCATTGCACAATCGAAAAGATTTGTGGCAATCCTGGAAAACAATACAGGAATCTGGCAGACTGGAGAAACGCCCGGTAATTGTTGATATTTATGCAGATTGGTGTGTGTATTGCCATAAAATGGATGCCACCACTTATAAAAACGATTCTGTTTACCAATACCTCAAGGAACATTATTACCGCTTTAAATTCAATGGCGAATCAAAAGATACACTTGAATGGAACGATAAAAAATTTGCCTGGAACCGGAATTATAAACTGCACGATTTTTATATATACCTGGCTAATGGGAATCTCGCATTTCCTAGCACTGCCATCATTACACCTGACGGACAGCCTTTTGCAACAGCCGGCTTTATTGAAATGAATGAAATGGAATCATTACTCAAATATTTTGTAACCGCTTATCCTGCAATTAGTTTTGAAGAGTTTAACCGTTCGTTTAAACCTTCCTGGAAATAAGCGGAAGCTACTGCTCTTCTGTAAAATACACTTTATAATAATTCATGTTTCTTGAATTGTCATACCCTTTTTCTATCAGCTCATTATTGCCATGGATATAGATATGAAAATTTTTGTCCAGTTTCAATACCTTCCTGAAAATTCTTGATTGTTTTTTAACGGCAGCATCAGATATTGCATAACTGTCAGCTATTGGAGATTCAAATGTTTCTTCATATTCTTTTTTAAATGATTTAAACATTTCAATCCCCTGCTCATTAGCAATTACTACATTGGAGAATTCATCCAGGTCAAAACTGTCTTTTTCTTTAAAATATTTAATAGAGCGGTTCAGTAAATCAATTTTATCAGCATTCGATATATCAAACACTTCATCCATTTTGTCAGTTACAAAACTTTTATATACACTTAAGGTATTCTGTGTCTGATTAAAGTTGTCATTTCTTATTTTCAGTTTCAGAAAGTCATCTACCCAGTATACGGCTTCCGACTTATTAGTCTGGTCAATCACCGCCACTTTATACCCTTCTTCTTTTTCACTGTTAAAAATCAGGCATCCCTTATCCAGCTTTTTAATGTTGATAGCTTCTTCCTGGTAGTGAATATCAAAGTCTTTCTTCATCTGGTGAACAGTTATGTAAGATTCTTTGCTTTCCGATTTAAAAATGCCTATAACTGAATTTTGTTCGCCTTCCAAAGGCAGGTTATTAAAAAAAGCAAAATACAATTCTCCGGATTTTATCTTGGGGTGGCTGGAGATATCATACAGGTGGGCTGCAATATGTTTGGTTTGTTCATGAAAACAATCCGGATTATCAAAGATCAGGCTGGCAAAATGAAATACTTCATTCAGGTTATTATCTGAAGAAGGATGCCAAAACCTGAAAATTTCATTTGATTTTTCAAAAGGCTTCAGAAAGTACTGTTTTAGCAAACCTTCCAGTATCGGGTCGGTCAGTTCTATGGGGTGTTCAGATAATGCAAGGTTTTCGTTTAAAGCCTTATTACCGGCTTTATGGACAGTTAAGTGCGAAAGGTTGGCATCAATAAATGAAATCATATTTATAAAATAAAGCGCAATTAACACTTTCTATCTCATTAATAAAAAAATCCCTCGGTTCAGGAGGGATTTTTTATTAGCATAAAATAAATTTATTTGTACATCAATTCATAATATTCATGAGCCATGCGGTTACTGTCAAACTGGAACCGTACATCTCTCATACCATTCTTAATAATCTGCCTCCATGTATCAAAACCATTGTAGTACAATGGAACGATCTGGTTTTCCAGGATTTCATAAATTTTATTCAAATCATAATCATCCTGTTCATGAACAGTCATATTATCATAATCAGCTTTAGGAACCACAAAACCATTATTGCCGTGGTTAATAAATTCCGGTATCCATCCATCATCAGTTGAGAAATTAACTGCACCATTCATTGCTGCAGTCATTCCACTTGTACCAGAGGCTTCCCTGGGTACTCTCGGATTGTTCAACCATACATCAGCAGCCTGTTTCATTCGTTTGCTTAAGCCTAATTCATATCCAACCAGTACTGCAACATTTTTATAATTTTTGCTCAGGTTTACCAGGTGGTTAAAAGTGCCTATTGCAGGATAATCCACTGGATAAGGTTTGCCTGCCCAAATAATCTGAACGGGATGTTTTGGATCATTAATCAGCCTTTCAAAACGTTTGATATCCTGTGTAAGGAAATCTGCACGTTTATAGCCTGCAAAACGCCTTGCCCAGACAATGGTTAATACATTGGGGTCAAATATTTTACCTGTCTGATCTGCAACAATCTCAAAAGCACGTTTCTTCAGATAGGTTTTCCTGTCATCAAAAGCCAGGTCATTTCCTTCCTGCATAAAACGGTACATGTGTTTGTCAGACCAATATCTCCAGTCCTGTGCATTGGTAATGGAAATAATTTCGCAAATACCAGAATATTTACTCCACATCTTTCTGCTCACATCTCCATGCAGTGCACTCACTCCATTGGCTTTTCTGGCAAACCTCAATGCAGCCAATGAATGATTAAACTGGTCATCTGTTGTTCCGGTAACTTTTCTAACTTCATCTATACTCAGGCCACAGAAATAACTCATTTTATGGCAGAGGTAAAGATCATGTTTTTCATTGCCGGCTTCTTCAGGAGTATGGGTAGTGAAAACAAGGTGTTCTTTTACTTTTTCCACACTTTTAAATTTATTCAGCAGGTAGAAAGCTGAAGAAATTGCATGTGCTTCATTTAAATGATATACATCCGGATTAAATCCAAGTTCATCAATCAGTTTTGCACCCCCAACACCTAATAAAATAAACTGTGCCACTTTAGTTGCAACATTGGCATCATATAAGCGGTGGCAAATAGTTTGCGAGATATAATCATTTTCCGGAAGATCCGTACTTAATAAAAATAAGGGAGCACTTTTAAATGTTTCAGGGTTTAAATACCAGGCTTTTACCCAAACCGGGTGATCATGTATCAAAATTTGAAATTTAATACCTGTATCTTCCAAAAAGCTGTAATTTTTTTCCATCCAGGAAGGCTGAAGAGTCTGGTCCTGGTTTCGGGTTTGATCGTAATAACCATATTTCCACAAAATACCAATACCTACTAAATTTTGTTTTAGTTCATAAGCACTGCGTAAATGCGATCCTGATAGGAATCCCAAACCTCCACTGTAAATTTTTAATGGTTGGTGAATGGCAAACTCCATAGAAAAGTATGCAACTTTTTTGGAGTACTCTTCAACGTTAGCATAGGGTACCTGGTAGCTTCTAAAGTTCATAATGTCTTGTTTCGTTCAATAATTGGAGATACAATATTAACTCATTTATACTAAATGTACTTTTTACACATTAAAAACTGCAAACTGTCATTTAATAAGCCACAATATTCATAAAATTAACGAGAATAAAAAATGCTTAACGTTTGCAGTGCAAAAGTTAAGCATTTCTAAATAATTGAGCTTATTTCTGGTTAAAGCTTCTTTTTAACAGGTTTTTTATCCTTTTTCCTGTCAAAGCTTTCATCAATCATGCAATTCATCCCCCTTCTGTTTCCACAGCTTCCGGTTTCTTTTATGTCTACTTTAGAATTGCTGAATATAAAATTAACAATACAGGGATCTCCATTTTCCTGATATGCTCCGGAACTGGCAGCTTTCATTCTTAAAGTTCCCTTCAATTCTCCCACACACCCTCCTTCTTTTTTTTCAATATGTAAAAAGAAAATATAAGTATTTGGATTTCGTCCATCACGCACAGAAACAAAGTTTTTATCGTCAATGGCATAATTGGCACTATACTTATTTTTGTGGGGCAAGGTGTCAATTGGGTTAATAATCACAGATTTTTCAGGAGCTTCATTCCCATCATTCATAACAACCATAAATTTATTACCTGTATTATATACCCATCCCACCCTTGAAAACTGTAACTGTTTGTCTGAATTGGTTTTTTCTTTACTGATCAGGAATGTAGGCTCTTTATTAATAGAAACAGAATGCCCATAATCATCATCATTTATACTGCTGAGTAAAGTTTTGGCAGCAAGGAATTCATTCTTTTTATTCAAAACAAAAGTAGCCAGTTCTGTTTTCTTTTTTTTCGTAAAACTGGCAAGCAGGTATATTTCCTTTGTTTTTTCTATTCGGCCTACGGGATGAATGATTATATTTTTTTCTTTTGAAAAAATATTTTTCAGGATACTATCTGGTATAAACTGGTCAAATGCTGCATAACCAATGGTGGTAGTATCACCGATTTTAGAAATATTTGTATCTGATGCAGTAAAAGGAATTGGTAAAATAGGAAAAGCAGTGATAAAATCGTTTATTTTTACAGGTTGTGCACCGGAAAGATCAATTTTATTCTTTTTGCATGAAAAAAATCCGATCAGCAATATAAAGATGAGCCACTTTTTCATGTATCAAAAGTAATATTTCCGGAATGAATCTGTAGTGATATTATAAAAACAAATTTTTAAGAAACTGTTTGATAAATTAATGGAGTTTAAACGATACCATTCAGAAAATTCTCTTGCAGAAGTGCATGCAACTGTTGATCCGGGGATTAAGAATACCGGAATAAAAAGAATGCTGGCATATATTGGGCCTGCTTACCTGGTAAGTGTAGGGTATATGGATCCCGGAAATTGGGCTACAGATCTTCAGGGTGGTTCACAATTTGGCTACCAGCTGATCTGGGTATTACTGATGAGTAACCTGATGGCTTTACTGTTACAGGGTTTAAGTTCCAGGTTGGGTATTGTACGTAGAAGGGACCTTGCACAGGCTAACCGGGAACTGTATCCGCCATTTGTCAACTTTTGTTTATATATACTCGCTGAAATTGCCATTGGTGCATGCGATCTTGCGGAAGTGCTGGGAATGGCATTGGGCATTCACCTCTTAACCGGACTTCCCATTATATGGGGTGTTGGTATTACCGTATTGGATACCCTTCTTTTATTATGGTTGCAAAATTATGGTATCAGAAAATTGGAAGCTTTTATCATTGCGTTGGTAGCTATTATTGGGTTATCTTTTTTAATTGAAATTATTTTAGCCAAACCTGTTATGGGTCAGGTGGTAAAAGGGTTTATACCGCATTCTTTAAATAAGGAAGCACTTTACATTGCTGTGGGTATTATCGGTGCAACGGTTATGCCTCATAACTTATACCTGCACTCTGCCCTGGTACAAACCCGTAAAATTAATAATGATACAGAAGGCATTAAGCGGGCTATTAAGTTTAATTTAATTGACAGTACCATTGCGCTTAATCTGGCTTTTTTTGTTAATGCGGCAATACTGGTTCTGGCTGCCACCATATTTTATACCACCGGAAATACCCATGTTGCCCGTATACAAGATGCACATCAGTTATTAAAACCTTTATTGGGTTCTATGCTTGCTCCTATATTATTTGCCATTGCATTGATAGCAGCCGGTCAAAGTAGTACCATTACAGGTACTCTGGCAGGTCAAATAGTAATGGAAGGGTACCTTAAATTACGCATCAATCCCTGGCTGAGAAGGCTGTTAACAAGATTACTGGCCATTATACCAACTATTATAGTAATTACTATATATGGGGATGATAAAATAGACGATTTACTGGTTTTAAGCCAGGTAATTTTAAGTGTTCAACTGGGTTTTGCAATTATTCCGCTGATACATTTTGTAAGCGATAAATCAACCATGGGCGAATTTGCTATTAAATGGCATACCAAAGCTATTTCCTGGCTGGTGGCTATTGTACTGGTATACCTGAATGTGAGGATGGTCATTGAACAATCTATTCCAGTCTTTTATGGTGAAGGCAATATGTTGTGGAAACTGGTAATTTCCTTTGCTGCCCTTGGCTTTATCTGGCTTTTTATTATGATGACTTTCCTTCCAATGCTTAAAAAACAGCTTAAAAAACAAAGCTTACACGGTGATACACCATCCCTTCATAATCTTACTATTAACAGTTCACAGAAAATTGCTATTGCACTGGATTTTACCATGAATGATGAACAATTAATTGCCCACGCCATTAATCAGGGTAAACATACAGCACACTATCTTTTATTACATGTAGTTGAAAGCGTTTCCGCCAAATTTTTGGGAGAAGAAAGTGATGATGATGAAACCAGGAAAGATAAACAAAGGCTGGAGACTTATGCTTTACAACTCAGGGGAATGGGTTATATGGTATCTTTTGAGCTCGGTTTTAATCATCGTGTAAAGGAAATAATAAGAATGGTAGATGAAATGGATGCCGATATGCTGGTAATGGGAGGGCACCGCCATACCGGGCTGAAAGATTATCTTTTTGGAGAAACTATTGAAGCGGTAAGGCATGAACTTAAAATACCTGTCCTGATTGTAAATATGTCCAAAATCTGATATCTATAATTTTACGGTCCTTCCTTTCAGCAAAGTCACTTACCCGCTTTCAGTGCCTATTCTAACGTTTCGTGATGATATGCTGGCAGCATTATGTTAAAACTCTTCCAATTTAAGGGTTAACCATTAACTTAATCACCTTATTTTTGCATCCTACAAAATAAATGATTATGCCGCAAAGAATTAAAGTTGCCAATCCGGTCGTTGAATTGGATGGAGATGAAATGACCAGAATTATCTGGAAATTCATTAAAGACAAACTAATCCTGCCCTATCTGGAAGTTGATATTAAATATTACGATCTGGGTATGGAATACCGGGACGAAACCAACGATCAGGTTACCATTGATGCTGCGAATGCCATAAAAAAATATGGTGTGGGAATTAAATGTGCTACCATTACACCTGATGAAGCCCGTGTGGAGGAATTTAAATTGAAACAGATGTGGAAAAGCCCAAATGGCACAGTCCGCAATATTCTGGATGGTACTGTTTTCCGTGAACCCATTGTTTGTAAAAATGTACCCCGCCTGGTTCCTAACTGGACTGCCCCCATTTGTATTGGACGTCATGCATTTGGAGATCAGTACCGTGCTACCGACTTTGTTACAAAAGGAAAAGGGAAACTTACCATCAAATTTGAAGGGGAAGATGGATCTGTAATTGAACATGAAGTATTTAACTTTAAAGGGGATGGTGTTGCATTGGCTATGTATAATACTGATGAAAGTATTTACGGATTTGCAAGAAGCTGTTTTAATACTGCTTTACAGAAAAAATGGCCTTTATACCTTTCTACCAAAAATACAATCCTTAAAAAGTATGATGGCCGGTTTAAAGATATTTTTGAAGAAGTATATCAGAATGAGTTTAAAGCTTTATATACAGAAGCTGGAATTACCTATGAGCATCGTTTAATTGATGATATGGTGGCTTCTGCCTTAAAATGGCATGGCAATTTTGTATGGGCCTGTAAAAATTATGATGGTGATGTACAGAGTGATACAGTAGCTCAGGGTTTTGGAAGCCTGGGTTTAATGACTTCAACATTGGTTACACCAGATGGAAAAGTAATGGAAGCTGAAGCAGCACATGGTACTGTTACCCGTCATTACCGTGAATACCAGAAAGGAAGGCCAACCTCTACCAATCCTATAGCGTCTATATTTGCCTGGACCCGCGGACTGGAATTCAGGGGTAAGTTAGATGGTAACCAGGAACTGATTAACTTTTGCCAGACACTGGAAAAAGTGTGTGTGGAAGTAGTGGAAAGCGGTAAAATGACCAAGGATCTTGCAGTTTGTATTTACGGTAATAAAGTAAATCACGGAGAACATTATTTATATACTGAAGAATTCCTGGATGAGCTGGATAAAGCACTTATGGCTAAACTGGCTTAAAATAGTTTACTGTAAACAGTATAAAAAAGGTCCCGGAACTGATGATCCGGGACCTTTTTATTAAGTGTATTTTTTAATTGGTAAATCTTAGTTCCTGTTTGCCAGTTGGGTCTTCTACATTTCTGGATCCTACTACCAGTTTAAATATGCAATTATCACATTTGTTCATTAACACTTTCCTGTTGAAATCACCTCCTCCGGTTTCATACATATTTTGAAGTTTCCAGTTATTGAAGTTGCCGGTAACTTCAATGGTTCTAGAGGTTGGTTTGTTATAATGAATTTCTTCCCAATGCATAGTTTGCGGAATCGCTATAGTTAAAGATCTCGCATACCAGTCATGAGCAGCTTCCAACTCCTTTTTTTGAGTATAGATATATTCATATGCCATGCATCCAATATAGGAATTAATACTAAATATATAACCGGCATATTCCAGTGCGGATCCAAAATTACCGCCTTCAAAATTTGGTGCTAAAGTGTAATAACGCATTAATGCCCAGTTGATAGCCAGCGATTTTGGATTATTCATAAGCAAATGGGTGAGGTTATTCCTCAGGTCAATTGCTTCTTTATAAGTATACAGTTTGTTTTTAGGAATATAGATATCTGAAGCTGCATCTACTTCTGCCAGGGTTACCATGGTAGACTCTTCAGTTTTATCTTCGATTATCCGTTTATTCAATGAAAAAGAAGATTTATTATCCGTATGAGAGGAAAATAAAACAAATAATGGCAATAATAATATAATCAGGTACACTCTCATAAATAATTTCATTTTCTTATATGAGTTTAATTAGACTCATTGTATAATAAAAAAATGGTTCAGAACTTCTATTACAGGATATTGTGATCTTTCAGGAGGGATATGGGATGCCAGATTTTACACTCCGTTAGGATAGAAAATCTTTAGTAAAAATAGGTAGTCTTAACAAATTATCAAAGTTTGTAAAATAAAGTAAACCTAAAATAAACCCTAAAAGGGAGATAATTTATTAATTTTTAATAAAACAGCAATATTATTTAACTGTTATTTTATAATTTAAATGATTATAGTCATGTTTTACTATATGATTTACTGTGTATTGCAACATATTTATGCACTATAACAACTTTGAATAATAAACTTTAATATTAATGGTATTTTAATGCCAAAAATGAAGTTTAGACTATGAGTTTGGAGATAATATAAGTATGGATGCCTCAAACGGATGTTATCATTTTCGAAACTCTTTGATTATTAATTTCAAAAAACTGGTGTAATAGTTTGGATTTTTGGACTTATCAGCAAATTATTACCAAAAAATAGCTGTATGTTATTTAATCTTGCTGATATATTTAACAAATGCCAAAGTTGAAGCCTGTATTCGCTCTGATGAACCTTAAATGGGCCAATTGATAATTTAGCTTGTTGCTTCGTTTGCGAAACCTTAAATTTGCGGCAGTTTTTATAGATAGATAGAATTGTTAATATCTGAATTTCTGTTCAACTGAATCAGTTATTGCAGTTCATGATATTTCATCAGCAACCTGGAATCAGAACTTCTAAATAAATATAGTTATGGCTGATATTTTTGAAAGATTAGTGAAGAACTACGGGCCAATTGGCCAGCACAGAGAAAGAGCTCACGGATATTTTGCATTCCCCAAACTGGAAGGGGAAATAGGCAGTAAGATGAAATTCCGGGGTAAAGAAATGATTGTGTGGAGCCTGAATAATTATTTAAGTTTGGCCAATCACCCTGAAGTAAGGAAAGCAGATGCAGATGCTGCTGCTGAATTCGGTCTGGCATTGCCCATGGGCGCCAGGATGATGAGCGGTAACAGTAATTACCATGAACAACTGGAAGAAGAACTGGCTGCATTTGAACATAAAGAAGATGCGATCCTGTTTAACTATGGATACCAGGGTATTATGAGTGCCATTGATGCTATTTGCGGCAGGCACGATGTAGTGGTTTACGATGCTGAAAGCCATGCCTGTATTATAGATGGTTTGCGTTTGCACCCCGGCCACCGCTATGTGTATAAGCATAATGATATAGAAGACCTTGAAAAACAACTGGAAAGAGCTGCTGCTTTGATTGAAAAACAAAAAAGCGGTGGTATATTGGTTATTACAGAAGGTGTATTTGGTATGGCAGGCGATCAGGGCAAACTGAAAGAAATTACTGAATTAAAACAGAAATTTGAATTCCGGTTACTGGTGGATGATGCCCATGGATTTGGAACACTGGGTAAAACAGGTGCCGGAGCAGGTGAAGAACAGGGTTGCCAGGATGGGATTGATTTGTATTTTTCCACTTTTGCCAAATCTATGGCCAGTATCGGTGCTTTTATGGCCGGTCCTAAAATTATCATTGATTATATCCGTTATAATGTACGCTCACAAATCTTCGCCAAGAGTTTACCAATGCCTTTTGTAATTGGTAATTTAAAAAGGCTGGATATGCTCAGGAGCATGCCTGAATTAAAGGAAAAATTATGGAGTAATGCATTGAAACTGCAAAACGGATTGAAAGAAAGAGGTTTCGATATTGGAAATACAGATTCTGTAGTTACACCGGTGTATATGAAGGGTGGGGTGGAAGAAGCAACTGCCATGGTGATGGACTTGCGCGAAAATTATAGTATTTTCTGTTCAATTGTAGTGTATCCGGTAATACCAAAGGGACATATCATTTACCGTTTAATACCAACATCCGGGCATACAGAAGAAGAAATAGAATTAACCCTGAAAGCATTCAGTGAAACAAAGGCAAAATTAGATGCCGGAGCTTATAAGGCAGAAGCTATTCCTGATATGGCTGAAGTAAAATAATACAGTCATTTTAAATAGTAAACATTTATAAAATGGCTGCTCTGGATTTACCGGGCAGCCATTTTTGTTTTGTAACCCTAAGCCTGTATTTTTGCATTACATCTGTTGAAACTGCAAATTCATTTATCTGATTCTTTCCTCCCATTAATAGTTATATTTTACCTTTTTTCTCTTGCTGGGTTATGCCCCTGCAGTTATTTAATTATCATTAAACCCATATCAAACCCATGACAAACCCAAGGCATCCCATGCTTTTTATGGTTTAATGTGTTATTATTATTGTTTAAATATGGGTTTTAAGATTATTCTTTATAAGCCAAGTATTTTTCTTTCAGGAGTAGCGTAATAGCCATTTACAATGTTAGCAAATTGCAGGGTATAAAATATAAAAGGCCCATTCAGAGGGCCTTTTATATTTTATATAATCAGGTGTTGAATATAGTTTTTTAGGATTACCCATAACAGACGC
>Ga0364867_10218_pt1 | contig 36433 bp, 25 predicted proteins | sample ExccelAu500001D4_3_FD_206915 | JGI IMG/M metagenome (GOLD analysis project Ga0364867, IMG submission 206915) | Enriched cells from Trout Bog Lake Hypolimnion, Wisconsin, USA - BchlTB.Aug13.5000.01.D4 | ecosystem: Environmental > Aquatic > Freshwater > Lake > Hypolimnion/Profundal zone | place... | reverse complement strand
CAAAGTAATGATATAATCCAAATAATGAATGCAGTATTATTTTGTCGAGTATCAACAAAAGACCAAGAAGATACGGGCTATTCTTTACCTTCTCAACAAAAGCTTCTCTCTGAATATGCTACTCGTAAAGGCTTTTCTACTACCAAAGTATTCCTCGTCTCAGAAAGTGCCTCCGGTAAAAAACAGAGAAAAACATTTATTGAAATGATGCAATTTATTAAAAAAGAAAAAATAAAAATTATTATCTGTGAGAAAACAGATCGTTTAACTCGTAATTTAAAAGATACACAAATAATGTATGATTGGCTTGAGGAAGATCAAGAAAGACAAATTCATTTAGTAAAAGATTCTCTTATTCTCCATAAAAATTCACGTTCTCAAGAGAAATTAAATTTGGATATTCGTGTTGTGTTTGCTAAAAACTATATTGATAATCTCTCAGAAGAAGTCAAAAAAGGACAAAAAGAAAAAATTGCTCAAGGGTGGCTTCCGACTAAACCGCCATTAGGCTATAAAACAATCGGAGAGGAAGGAAGAAAGGTACATATTTTAGATAACAGTATCTCTCCACTGGTCAAGGAAATGTTTGAGATTTACGCAACTGGTGAATATTCGCTTGAACGCCTTACAAAACTTATGTATGAAAAAGGCTTACGCTATCCCAACGGAACAGATATTTGCAGAGGAAGAATACACCAGCTTTTATTTAATCCCTTCTACTATGGTAAAATCTCTTGGAATAATGATCTTTACGACGGAAAACAAGAACCGCTTATCTCACAAGAATTATTTGATCAAGTACAGCAAATATTACGAAGAAAAAATGTACCAAAATATTCAAAAAACTTCTTTACATTACGCAAGCTAACAACCTGCAAAGAATGTAAGGGAATAATCACATGGGAATTACAAAAAGGTCATGTCTATGGGCATTGTAACCGCTATAGAGGATGTTCTCAAAGAGCATATGTAAAAGCATCAAAAATTGAGGAAACATTAGCACAAGCACTTTTAAAACTGCAAATTAATAATCCCAGAATTAACACATGGCTTTTGAAAGTGTTAGAGCAAGGAAAAACGGAAGTAACACGAAACACGACAAATATTTTTAAAGATTTACAAACAAAACTTGATCTTATCGAAAAGAAAATGGAAGATTTGTATGACGATAAAGAAGATGGCGTTATAACAAAAGACTTTTATCTTAAAAAATCTACTAAATATGAAAGTGAAAAGAAGGCTATTGAAAAGTTACTGTCAAATACGGATGAAAACAAGTTAAAAAATAGAGAAATAGGAATAAATGTCTATAAACTCTCGCAAAAAGCATACTTTCTTTTCAAAAAAGCACGACCTGAACAAAAAAGAGAATTAATACGTTTAGTTTTTGATGATTTGCTTATAGAGAATGGTGAGCTTGAATATACATATTCGGAAGGGTTTACAATACTATTTGCTTTAGTAAATGCCTTTAATAGTTCGAATTTTGCAAACATTGAGGAATTGGTAAATAGAGAATTCGAACAAGAAGAAAAGATTGTTATAGTAAGCCAAATTGGTAGCTTTACCCTATCATATCCAGTTTTGCTGGAGAGCCTTGACGATCTTAGAACTTTTTATCAAAATAATTTTGCTTATTAGTGAAGATATTGTTAACTTTTTTTGAGCGGTTTTGAAGGTTCGTAGGTTGTAAATATTACGCCTGTCTTGGTGATTTTTCCATCTACTGGCTTAAAGCGTTCTGGTTGTGTGCCTTCGGCGAATAATTTTTTGCCGGTGCCAATAGTAATGGGATATGTCCAAATATGCATTTGATCTATTAAATTGTGTTTAAGAAGCGTTTGTATAAGATTGCCGCTACCCCACACGCACAGGTCAGGACCATCTGAATTTTTCAGTTTTTTTATTTCTTCCACTACGTCTCCCGTAATAAGTTCGGAATTGTCCCAGGAGAGTTTGAAAGATTTATGAGCGACAACATACTTTGTCGCACGATCAAATCGTTTCCCCCAAATCGGTTCATCTTTGTGTTGAGGCCAGAAACCGGCAAAAATATCATAGGTGCGTCTTCCTAAGAGTAGATCAAAAGGAGTAGCCATGAATTTGGCCATTATATTGTCTGCTACTTTATCTTCTTCGTTCCAATCAAACTGCCAACCTCCGTATTTGAATCCATCAGCGGTATCTTCTTGGGAGCTACCTGGAGCTTGCATAACGCCGTCAAGGGTAATATATGTAATAGTGATGATTTTCCTCATTTAAACAATTTTACTACATTGTTAATTTATTGTAAAACATTAGATTTTAAGGCCAAAATTCAAGTACTGGCAAACCTTGATAAGAACTAAAATTTACTTAAGAAATTAATGCTATAGAAAAAGAGCATTATTAGCCTTTGCAACAGTAAAGAAGATTTTTATTTAGTATTTAGTGAACTTATTGCATAAATTAATTTTAATGAAAACTCTTTGGAATTCCTCAAAATTATATGGGAAACATTTTAAGGCGGGGAATGATTTTTCAGATGTGCTATATCATGAAGTATCATAGTTCTATACTAGCCTAACACCTTTTTCTTGCTTGACGCTTTAAGAACATAGAGTGGATAGAAAGATGACAAAAAAGAAACAAAATCCTGTTATCAATATGCAGAAAAATAGTTTTGATTAAGCCAAGTGAGAAGCGTTTGACCGGTTCTATAACCCGGACGGAGTCGATACATGAAAAATCTGTTCGCCTGATTTTGTTCAATGCCAGGGACAGTCGAAACCGCGGTACTAAAGCCATCGGCTTTTACCACTTGTATAGCCTGCTGATCAAAAGATCCGTTTGGATAAGCAAAAGAAACAACTTTTATATGATAATTTTCTTCCAACCATGTTTTACTTTCATCCACTTCATTTTGCACCGTAGTAAGCGGTAGACCGGCTAATGAAAGATGATGAACTGTATGCGCTCCTACATCTACAATACCGCTATTCACAACTTGCCGTAATTCCTGTCGAGTCATAAAATCAGATCCTTCTATAAATCCTGAAATTATATACGCTGTAGCATGCACATGATATTTTTCCAAAATTGGCAATACAACTGTATCAAAATCCCAATGTCCATCATCAAACGTTAATAGGATAGGCTTCTTGGGTAATGACATTTTTCCATCTAATACTTCACCAAGTTGTTTTGCCGTCATAAATGTATATCCTGCATTTTTTAATGTAATTACCTGTTGTTCAAAGACCGCAGGTGGAATATTAAGCTCTACACGTAATCTATCATTTGGATTCTGAATATTTTCTACATAGTGATACATCAGAATCGGAACACGAAATGTTGCCGACGGACTGGCAATTTTTAGCTGTTTTTTAATTGCCGGTGGTAATCTTTTAACCATTGTTCTGTTTGTTTCAAGAATGGGAGTGGTTGTCACATTATTTTGTGGCACTAAATAATGCTCAGTATAGAAAATACCGGCTATAAAAAGTATAAGAACACCAAATCCTGTAAGCGCACCCAATAACAATTGATTATGAACATGTAACTTACGTTTATTTTTTGACATATATTACTTTTTTTTATTTTGATTACCCTTCCGCATAAGAAAGAAGGGGAGTAAGGCCAAAAAGATAGGGATCAATACAAGTAAATAATACCAGTGATTAATATGATGCGCATGAAACAATCGTATCGTCTTTGGGCCAAGCTTCCTACCGATGGATAGATAAAAAGGTATCCAAAAACTGTCTGAAATTATAACACTTAATGCAAAAGTCCGATACTTCATTTTGGAAATACCCGAAAAAAGAGTAATAGGGACTTTAAAACCGTAGACATGCCTACCAACTATAATTGCAATGGGTCCATATTTCCTAAAAACCTCTTCAAATGAGTCTAGTTTATCCATATCAAGATCAATATATTTCCCAAATTTATTTACAATTTTTTTTCCGTATTTTCTTGCTAAAATATATAAAATCGTCGCACCTACAATGTCAGATATCAATAGAATTATAAAAGCAACAAGATAAGGAATCCTTCCAACAGCAACCTGATAGCCTGTATAGGCAATAACAATATCGGCAAAAGGAAGCGGTACGCCTATCTCTTCAAGAACTAAAAGGATAATAGGTGCTAGATAGATCTGATGAATAAGAAAGCCGGAGATAAGATCTTCCAGACTATCAAGGGAGCTAAAATTGTACATAAAGTCATTATAGCATTGATTAAGGCGTCACTCCAAACAATACAAGAGTCATTTTAATCGCCCGAAAAAGGGGGAGGGGTAATGCTTACTGTTCGAAGTGAATAATCAAGTAATGTTTTCATCTCACCACGCCTATTTTGGCTATTAAGAATTATGCCGATAATTTTATGTCCACCATAATTAAGATATGTTACCAGACATAAACCAGCTTCAGGTGTATAACCTGTTTTTACACCTTCCACACCGGGATACGTTGTTAATAAATTTGTTTCATTTGAAAGATATATTTCTTTATGCTCGCTAGTTGCGGGTATAGTGTATGTAGGCGTTGCGACAACTTTTGCAAATAGTGGGTAATGTTCAAGTGCATAACGAGTAGCAATAAGCAAGTCATATGTTGTTGTATATTGATCGCCATCGCCCTCCAACCCGGATGGGTTTGTATAATTAGTATCCAACATACCCAGCACCTTTGCTTTATTATTCATTGCAAGAATAAACGCCTTGCGACCGCCAGGATAGTTATTTGCCAAAACTTCAGCAGCATCATTGCCAGAATGCAAAATTAAACCATATAATAAATCTTGTAAATCATAGGTTTCACTAGGGCTAACTCCCATATCATCTCCTGTTACCATATCTGCATTGGTCACTATATATTTATCATCCGGCTTTGGATTATCAAGCGCAATAATTGCCGTCATAATTTTAGTAAGTGACGCCATTGGACGCCTCACATCTGGATCTTTTTCATAAAGAATCCTATTTGCTGTCAAATCATACATTAATATAGATTGTGCAGTCAGATCTGGTAAGTTTCCCCTATCTCCATGAATTTGTTGTATAACAGGTGACCAGAAATCCAGTAATGTAACTTGATTATTTTTACTTAACATTAAGAAATCAGGGATAGGAGAATTGACCGAAGAAGAATGATTGAAATTTAGGTTATAAGAGTACCAGAACCCGATACACAAAGCGGTTGTCAAAAAAACAATAGAGAACAGATATGAGAAAAATTTCCTCATAAGAATATATGGTATAATTTTGGATCTTTTTTGGCAAGTTTAAATTTTCTTAAATCTAAAAAATACTATCTTTCCGGTCATATCCTAATTCATTGTATACTAAGCGTTAACGAATAAAGAAGTTTTTATTGTAAATAAAACACTTTGATATAGTTTTATTATTTTTATATCCATTGACAATGCAGAGCAATTATTTTATTCTAACTATAACAAAATGACTGTCTGCCCTAGTAGAAATTATTTAGCCTTTTGAATTCTGTTTTTGGGGGAATTCAAAAGGCTTTTTTTGTTAGAGGCTAAGTTCTTCGAAGTGCAGAACTTAGCCTCTTGGTTTACCTTCTGTGTTTTTTTGGACATCTTTTCTGCACTTCATAAAAGAATCATTCTTAAACCATAAAACATATTTATAATTTTATTTTTTCAGAAATTAATACTAGGAAACTTTTTTATGAAAGGAGGTGAATAAAATGAATCTCAAGTCAAAATTAGCAATTGCAGCTGCATCGGCTGCAGTTATTTTAAGTACAATCGCTCCTGCTACATTTGCAAGTACAAATGTAAATCTTTCAGGAAACGGCGTATTTTCACACAATAGCGTAACTGTTAACAACTCTACCACTACCAATGTTACCCAAAGTAATTCATCAACTGTAATTACTGAGGTTAACTCAAATGTTAATACGGGGAATAATAATACCAGTTTTAATACGAATGGTAGTAATGCTATTATTACAGGAAATGCTAAAAGTGATGTTACTGTTAACGTAAGCGGTCCATCAAATACCGCAACGGTTAACACGACATGCGGTTGTAGTACAAATACAACTATTAATGTTAAAAATAACGGTGCTTTTACATCAAATAATGTGAATGTGTCAAATAAGAATACTCAAAATATTGTCCAGGACGTCTGGAGTTTAATTACAACAAGTGTAAACTCAATCGCGGGAACTGGAAATAATTCTTCTTCTTTTAACACAAAAGGATCCAATGGTATCGTTACAGGTAATTCAACCTCTAACGTTACTGTTAATGTTACTGGTCCATCAAATACGCTTCAATAATAACCGGTCGCGTATTTTCAAAAAGCTCTGCCTAGTAATAGGTGGAGCTTTTTTTAGGAATTCTTGAGGATAGCGACAACGACAAAACGATGAGAATCAAAAAGCCCTGTACATGTATATAACGTTATACGCTTGTCCTTTGAAGGAGCTAAGATAGAAGACTGATCAGGAGTAACGATAGCTGTATATGCCATGACAAATGTTTTCTTTTTGCCATTGGGATAAATAATATTTACTTTTTGGCCGACTTTTGCTCTTTGTAACGGACCAAATAAACTTACCCAATTATGCGCGTAAATAATACTATTTCCTTTTTTACCTGGTAAAGGTGAGGAAGTGAGGTATGATGCTCCCAAATCGGTTGTTTGCCATACATTATTTACAATAGTTGCTTTAAATATGGGTAAATTAATTCCCAGAGCGGGAATTGTAATGCGGTTTGGCGTCATACCATTCATATATGGTATGTTTGGCTGAGCAGCATATGAATAATTATTGAAAGAAATAAGAGAAGGAGTTTCGTGCAAATAGAGTTGATACAGTCCAACTGCTAAAAGAGAAAAACTTTGGAGAATAAAAAACCAGGAAAGTAATTTTTTCATAGAAGTTGTTCAAAAGCTTATTTACTAAACTTTCTTAATACCACCCCAAGTACAAGGGATGCAACTCCTGCGAGGAAGACTCCTAAAATAACAAGCCAATTACCTGTAAATGCTAAAGTATTGTTTGCTGAAGCAGCACCAACCTGCGTATCAGGTGTGGGCGTTGCAGCAGGTCCAGGCGTAGGAGTCGCTGTTGTACCAGGTGTAGGAGTTGCTGTAGGTGATATAACAGTCGTTGGAGTAGGAGTTGGTGTATTTGCCGGTGTTGGAGTAGGTGTACATGCTGTACAAGAGTAAGTACTATTTTGTGCTAAGTAAGCACCTTGACCCAAACCCCATGCACTCGCGTCAGGAATATAAATCCATCCTTGTGCAGTAAGATAGTCGATTTGACTATTTGAATAGTTTGATGCGTTTAGCCAATTTGTTTGATATCCAAGACCTTGATCTGTACACAAGCATTGTAAGATGTTTCCATTCGAAGAATATATCGTGTCGGTTCCATCAAAAGTTCCAATATTTACAACACCATTGTTTGATCCGTAGTTTACTTGAGTTTGATTCCATTGTGGATTAAGACATGTGCCAAAGTTCGGCATAGGGTCAGCATAAGCAGGTACTACCAAACTCATAAAGAGAAGTCCTGTTATAGATGTAGTAATAAGAGTTTTTTTCATAAATCTTTTGAGGCCTTAATTAGACCTATATTATAACTATGGAAGATTATATAATATTAATATAGTATTGTCAAGCACTAAAACAGGTATAGAATTTTAATAAAATTGGAGGCCATCTTAATTTCGACTTTAGTTTATATCAAGAAATTAGAATAGACTTATAAGTTTTAATTTTTGTAGAAACTTGTTATTACCGAAACAGCCGGTTTTGGAGTACCATCAAGCCTCCATAAAGCAGTCGAACCACCTTCATTTACCCAATAATTAACCCCTATCAAATTTTTATCAACCGAGAGTAGCTGTAACGCATCTTCAATCCAATCTTTTTGTTGTTTTTCGGTCATCGTTCCTTGCAAATCAGGTATGGGTGCCCCAAATTCACCAAGGACTACTTTTCCTCCTGTTTGTTGAGCTATATCTGCTACATCGTTTGCCAACTGTTCCGGAGTTTGTACATAATGATCTATTACGACTATTCCACCTAATTCCTGTGTCGTTTGTTTATCCATAACAGCCCGTGCGACGTCTGCGTTCATGGAAATATAATTAACTGCTACATTTTTATCAATTGAAGCAAAAGCTTTCTTTTCTACTGAATTCTCTGAAATAAGAAATTGGCGGAAGGAGGCAACTTGCTGAGGGTCACCAGGATTAAGTTTCAACCCATTTTCACACTCAGGACAGGCAGTAAAGATATCGCCATTCTGGAAAAGATTTTTATTTTCCAGAATAAACTGTTGGGTTTTTGAAATATGTGTTGCTTCATTTATTGAAGGATAATTAAACCATCCTTCCCATCCAGCCCAATTACCACGAAACCACACATGAAGACCGTTTACCCTCGCAGCATGAACCCACAGCTTCAAAATGGGAGCAAATTCGTCATCATAGGGCGTATCTATTGCAATATAATTAGCGCCAGTTGCGGCAATTGCTGCGACTTGTTTATTAACTTCATTTGTATATGTCGGATTATTAAGACCTGTTCTCGCTTGATCGCGCGAGTATTTCATTGTGTCGATTGATTCAATTTGCCAAGGCTTTGACGGGACAATTTCAGTTATTTTTTGAGGAATGTTAATAAATTTAAATATCAAAAGCATAAGAGTTATTCCAAAAAGAAATATTGCAAAAAGAAATAGAATTTCATCTTTAGAAAATTTCATCACACTCTCAGTATACTCTTATTATATAATTAATATAAATTATGTTCGAGGAAACGGCTTCGTATGAAGATCTTTTACATATTGTGGTTTTATCTGATAAAGATCAGCAAAGGGATATTTCCCAACGAGCGTATAATCATTCTTAAATTCAGGATTATTTTTAAGAAGAGTATAGGTTTGATCAGTATTATCGTAAGTTCTCATAACTATCCAACGAGCCCACTCCGTAGGATGTGTGGTTGCTAATCTCCAATAAATTCCATCACCCTCATGAATGAAACGGCTCATCTCAAGACCCGAAGAGAAAATAACTGCATCATGGGAAGCAACAGAAATTAGGATAAAGCCCGATGTATTTGAAGCACGATTATTAAGTAAATCACTAATTTCAGATACATTCTTTCCACTTGCTCCGTAAATAGCATCATCAACTGTAACGGCATCTCTATTTGCGAATGAAAAGAACATCACAAAAAAAAGAAGAACAATGAGTATATATTTAAATGCCTTTAATCTATAAATCAGATATCCTACAAAAATGGCTACAGTAGGTGCCATCATTAACCCATATCTAACGTTAAACCACGAATTGCCATTCAGTCCCTGGACAAAAAGAACAGATTGTCCCAAATAAAGTGCCAAAATATTAAAGAATAACGGTGCAAGAAGTGCTATTGAGGCCATCCTCAAACTTGAATTTATCTTTTTATCAAACCAAAAAAGCGCCATTCCAATTCCAGCAAGTATCGTCTGTAACATTCCTTCGTTATAGATAATAGCGTAGAAATATGTTTTTATCGAAAATAGTAAGTTATGTTCGGTTGCTAACTGACCTGCTGCTGCAATTTGTTGTTGTTGTGTGGCAGCTGCGTATGGTCCAAAAATAAAATAAAGTGGGTCTTTAAAAATAATCCAGTTCCAAATAATCCAGAGAATAATTCCAATTCCTCCCAATGTAGTGAAAAGAAAAAATGCTCCTTCAGCAGCCTTATATCCGTGTTTTCTATATGCCTGAATTACAACAAGAATTGTCGAAAAGAAGAGAAGAAACCACCCATCGTAACGGATCATCGTTGACAGCATCACCCAAAAACTCGATTTAACAAGTCTTAACATATTATCTTCTCTATGCCATTGTATAAGCTCGTAAACACCTGCAGTCATAGTCCCAAGCAATAGGAGTTCGGTCATTGCTGTTGACTGCATGTAAAGAATATTTAAATTCGCCGCAAATATAATTACTCCTATCAATCTTCCGATTGTTGATACACCTAAAGCTTTTAAGATCTGATAAATAAGAATACCTGTAGCAACATATGAAATCATTGATTCTAATGCTCCAGCCAGGCCAGTGTGCCACATAAAGTTATTCCATACAGTGAGAGTTGCTAACAAATGGGGAAGAGGTAACCAAACACTTCCTAGCTGAGCAAAACCAGGTTGAAGATTCTCTACTACACGCCTGGCAATATCAAGATGGGAGCGGGCGTCATTATATGCAACTCCCAAGCCGTTTGCCAAATAATATAAAAAACTGGCTATTGAAATCATTGCCAGAATAAAAAATAAAATGAGTTTATTATTTTTTTCAAAAAACAACTGAACATTTTCTATACTTCTTTGACTAATTGATAATTGGAATGTTAAAGACCTTAGGTTAAAGTGCATAAGTTTCTCCTTTTTTATTTTTTTCATTTGTTGAAATCAAATAATAAATAATAAGAAATGCAGATATACTAAGGATAAAAAGTGTTAGATAACTATAATATTGCCATGCAGAAATATAATCACTTGCGTACACCTGGAACATAAATGATTTTGATATATTACTGTTTAAATCGTTGACATTTCGCATATAGGTATAACTCACTTGACTATGTGTTATCTGCGAAAGAGAAGCAGCTTGAATTTGGGGAGGGTTACTATTTGACGTTAATGCTCCAAGTGAATTAACCATAACCGAATAGCTGAAAACGATAAAGAATAGAAGAATTAAGAAACGTCTTTTTGATAAATATGTAAGCAATAAACCGATATAAATTGATAGCACTGCGTACGCAGGAATAAGATAACGTCCACCAAAAGCCCATCCTCCATAAGGATCTCCCCACATCGAATAAAGGAGAAGATCAAAACCGATAACGCCCAATGCTATTGGGATATACTTTTGCTTTTTTCTGCCTGCTATGAACATACCGGCAATACCGAAAAGTATCACAGGAGTATACATAATAACACCACGATCCGGGCTGAAAAGAAGGATATAAAATCCGTTTATCATATTTCTTGGCTCAAAGAAAGATAATGCCGATGGCGGAGGCATATTGACAGGTTGCTTTGTACTGCTTGTTGGGCCAGATCCAAAAATAGGCAATCCTTTTGAATTGACGCCATTAATAGTTGGTACAGAACCTGAGAGTTTTAAAGGACTGCCATAAGACATATTGTTATACCATAACAAAAATACCAAAGGTAAAATAACGGCGAGTACGGCAAGTAAACGAGGAATGGAAATTTTGATTGTAACTTTTCTATGAATATTTTCTACAACACCGCTTCTAAAAAAAGCAGCCAGTGCAATTGGAAACATCATGAATAAATTTGGATAATCTACGGTAAATGCAAACGCATAGAGTAACCAAATTGCGATAAGTGAAAAAATATTATTATATCGAATAAGAAGATAGAAGGATAACAACATTAAAAATGTAGAAGGATGATGTTCATAAATAGTTACAGCATATGCAAATGCTGGAGTTCCGAAAAGAAACGTAAATCCTGCGATAGTGGCGGCAATTGGATGTGCTCCTAATCTGATCGCAATCAAACGAATAAGCAATACATTTAGAAGAGCAAAAATAGACATCCAAAGGAAAGAGCCGAATTGAGATAAGCCGAAATGTTTTCCGATAATATAGCCCGGGATTGCCAAAAAGGATATAGAGGGTGCAAAAATAGAAACATAGTTATTTTGCCAATATCCTACGTCCGGAGAAGTGAAAGCTGCAAGAGAAGGTGTCAAATGAAATGAGTGATTCTCTACTAATGAATAAAGTAAGGCAAACCTGCCTCTTTCAGGAGAAAGCTCAAAAGGTCCATTATCTTTCCAATAAGTGGTATTTAATTGTGCAGGCGTAGGATTTCCCGGCAAGCCACGCACGGATAAAACCAAAATAGTAGCCACAAAGAGCACAAGTAGAATATTTCCCAGCACTTTTTTGTAATTTATAAAATGGCTCATAGTAAATATTTTACCTATTATACACTATTATTTTTAGATTTGCAAACTATAAGATCATTTGAGACTGCGCGAACTTTGATTTTGAACTTGCAATATACCCATTTTTATTATAAACTATGAGATATGAATGGTAAACACCAAACAAAACAGAAAATAACTATAATAGGCAGCGGACTTGCGGGATGTTTTTTGGCGGTTTTACTAGTGAGAAGAGGTTATCGAGTCGACATATACGAAAAACTTGATAAAAAGGATATTTCTGACATTGCTTCAAAACGCTCATATAATATTGTTCTTTTCGGCTATGGTATAACACTTCTTAAAGAAGCAGGTTTATGGAATGGAATAAAACCTTATTTATTTTCTTTAAAAGGAACTGTTACTCATATAGGACTGAACCCTAAACCAGTCACCGATCTTGTCAATCAAGAAAAAATGCCATATTATACCATCACACGCGCACGTCTTGCTGATATTCTTTTAAAAGAAACAACGCATAATTCTTTAGTCACTATTCATTATAATACCACCTTACTCTCAGTCGATAGATATAATAAATCAATTGTTATTCAAAACGTAAAAGACAAAAAAATAACAACAGTTCTTTGTGATGTTATAATCGGCGCAGATGGTGCAAATTCGCTCGTGAGATCTTTTTTACAACAAGGACAACAAGCGACTCACACTCAGGAATACTCCACCTGGACTTATAAACAATTTATTCTCTCACCGGATATAGTAGAAAAGCTTAACCTCGAGAAAGAATTTGTTCATATTTGGACGCAAAAAAATACTTTTATTACCATGCATCCTGACAGTAGTAATGCACTTGGGTCAATGCTTGTTTTTCCTAAAAATGATTTTTCTCAAATGCTTGACTCAAAACAAGGAATAAATGTCTTTTTTAAAAAAAATTTCCCTGACTTATTGCCAGCAATTGATGAAATAATTTCATCTATTCTTGAAAGTCCCGATGGAAATTTTGCAACCATTCAAACCAATCCCTGGTACTATAAAAATTTTATTGCGATAATTGGCGATGCAGCACACGGGTTTTATCCATTCTTTGGACAAGGGACGTCCGCTGCTTTTGACGATTGTATAGAAATTATAAAGCTGCTGGATAAATATGGACCTGACTGGGGCAAAATTTTTCCACTTTATCAAAATAAAAGAAAAAAACATACTGATGTTCTTGGTGATTTGTCAAAAGAAGTAATTTTAAAATATTTACGGTATAAAAAAGGTGATTTTGAAGCAATTTACGACAAGTTAGAGAATGAGGCTTACAAATTTTTACCCAAATTTATCCAACCACCTCTCTCTCAGTCAATTATCGCTGATCCTGCACATGCTGCTTATTATAAAGAAAAGTATCTCAAACAAAAAAAAGTATCGAAAAAAACAGGTATTTCAATACTTGTTGCATCATTGGTAGGTTTGGTAACATTATATGAGCTTGTTAATAAACGAAAATAATATCTTTTTATTTAAAATAATTTATTATGATTTCTCAAAATAAGAAAAAAATTACTATTATAGGAGGTGGACTTGCAGGATGTTTTCTATCAATTTTACTTGCAAAACGCGGATATACTGTAGATCTTTATGAAAAACTTTCCGAAGAAGCAATTAGTGATACAAATTCAAAACGTTCATACAATATAACATTTAGAGATTATGGAATTGACATGTTAAAAAAAGCGGATGTCTGGAACGATCTTAAACCCTATTTATTACCTCTTAAAGGCGCTTCGACTCAATTATCAAAAAATACTAAACCTATTCTGTCTCTATTACCTGAAGACTCTAAAAGATTGGAATATCTTTCAATTTCGCGTTCAGACCTTTTAAAAATTTTACTCAAACATATGACAAGTTATAAATTAATTTCGGTGCACTTTAATACAACACTTCTCTCTATTAACAAATATGAAAAAACAATTGTTCTACAAAATAATGAAACAAAAAAAATTTCTGTCATTAATACAGATGTTGTAGTTGGAGCGGATGGTACGAATTCCTCAATAAGAGTCTTTTTACAGCAAGGTCAACATACACATCATTCACAAGAATATTCTCCAGGTGGATATAAACAATTCACAATTACAAAAGAAGAAGTACAAATATTGCAGTTACGGGCAGATATTGCATACACATGGGTCGCAGATGAAAAATTTATTCTCGCATTTCCCAATCTTGACGGGTCACTTGCTTCGTTATTGATTTATCCAAAAGATAAAAAACCATTGTCCACACTGACATCAATAAATTCTATAAAAAAACTTATTGAAAAAGATTTTCCTTTATTTGAGTCTATTTACCAAAATATTGCAGAACAACTGATAGTAAATCCTGAGGGAAGTTTTGTTACTATCCATACTGATCCATGGTCTTATAAAGATTTTATTACCCTCGTAGGTGATGCCGCACATGGATTCTATCCTTTCTTCGGACAGGGGACATCCGCTGCTTTCGGTGATTGTATTGAGTTAGTAGATACTATTGATGAGTATGCTCCTGCTTGGGAAAAAGTTTTATCTCTATATCAACAAAAAAGACAAAAACACATGGATGCACTCGGCGAGCTTTCGAAAGAAGGTTTAATACGTTATACAAGAAATAAAAGAGGTGATTATGATGCAATTTACGATAAATTGGAATCTATAGGTAATCACTTGTTTCCCCAATATATACAGCCACCAATTTTTGAATCAGTGATGAATGATCCCGGACATACTGCCGATTTTGTGAAAAAACATACCAGACAACGAAGTATTGCAAAAAAAGCAGGGATTTCGCTTCTTGTTAGATTACTGACAAAGGTAATAGGCGCTGCAGAAAAAATATAATTTTTTGAAATTATAACGTTTTAAAAAGAAATTTATGATCACGGGTAAATTTTTTTGGGAAAAGAACCTGTTTTATTCTTCTTGCATTATTAATTGTTTTCCACCAAATCATAATAAAAATATTGTTTGAGTAATAAATGTTATACAATGTACGATAATCTTGTGTATAAGACATTTTATAATTGCTTATCCCTCCGCCCATATCAAGCGTTTTGATGCCAACTTTTTTTAAATGTGCAAATAAATAGAACATTAATGTTTTCCCGGGATTTAATTTTCTGTAATCATTATGAAATGAAATTTGATCACCTGTGTAGAAATTTTTATATAAATAGCCATATTCATATGCAATTGGTTTTTTATTAAAATAAAGAATATTTATGCGGACAAATTGACTGCAATTTTTTATTAATCTTTGATAATATTTTTTGTTCTCTTTATCTACAAAAATATCCATTGACCGCACATGCTTTGAACTTTCTTCCTGGAGTTTCATCATTGTTCCAAAATGTTTCTCTAAATTTTCACTATGCATCGCAAATTCAAGATGATCAGAATTTTTTCTTATAATTCTTTTTATCTGTGCAATCATAGAAGGGGAAGCATTTTTAAAAGGATCCCCTGAAAGATCAACTGTCGGATTCACCGACATGAGTGAAATAAGTAAATGAGGAAAAAGATCATGAAATAATATAGCAGCTTTATTATCGATTTTTTGAAAATAAATATTTTTTTTCCTAAAAATAGCCTCAAAAAAATGTCCGAACAATTCTTTATTGTACTTTTCTATAAGAAACGCAGTATCGATAAGATGTTCTTTGTTAACAGTACCTAATACTTTTACTCCGAGAAATTTATATGTCTGAAGCGGCAATAAGGCGACAAGTTGATTATCTTTATAACAAACATAGATTTCATATTCTTTATTTTTACTGAGTTCCAAAGTTGTTTTAAACCAGTCATATGAATTAAACATGTTGGCATTTTCTGCTTTGTCCCACAATCTCTTCCATTCGTGAATAAATTTTTGATCGATCTGTTTTATGATAATTGTTTTATACATGATGAATTATTTATATTGCTTTTTTAATTTTCTTGTAAACCGAATATATTTTTACATATTGGTGTAACTGATCAAATGCAAAATTTTTAAAAGTACTCATACTTGTAATATAAGCTCTTACAAATATGTTTTTTGATAAAATAATTTGATAGAGTTCTCTTTTTTCTTCAGTTACTAATTTTTTGACAGAACTTTCTCCTGAACCCATATCCCATTGTCGAACTCCTTTGGAACCTAAAAAGTCAGCAACTTTAACAAAAATTACTTTTCCCGGAGAATATTGTTTGTATTCCGAAAGGTAAGCCATTTGACTGCCGAAGTACTTTCTGTCAATAAGAAATCCTATTTCGTAAGCAATTGGAAATTTTTCAAAATATAAGATATTGAAACAAAAATACTTACCAAAATGCTTTGCAAGTGTTTTATAAAATTTTTTAATAGAAGATGAAGAAAATGTATTGTAGCCTTTTCCGTATTTGCTACTTTTGTTGTCCAGATCAAATATAAGATCTAAATTTTTAGACGACTCCCCATTAAATGGCTGCAGGATAAATTTTTCTTCATTTCCTTTTATTTCATGAATCAACTTATTTCGTTTTCTTAAAAATATATTACCGTTTTCATTTTTTGTTAATGCAAGATAATAATTTGGGGCTTGATACAAAGTATCTATTTTTTCCGTGTGTACTTTTAATGCATATATAAATTTCTCAGAAACATTAGTAAATAAAATATTCCCTAAATCAAGTAATTGTTGAGTTAATTCTTTTACCACTTCTGTATTTGTTAGATCGATAAGAAAAGGTATCCCGCAAACAAAATCTTCTGGAGCAACTGTGTAAAAATCTAAGCCGTACTTTTTTCTATTCACAAGCGAACCTATGGCGATTAATTTTCCGTTTTCATAAATTGCAATAAGTACAAAATTTTTATAATTAAAAGATTCGATTACGGAGACAAACCAATAGGGTGAATTTATATAATTTCCATCCGGTGACTCTTTCCATAATTGTTCCCATTCATCCAGTATTTCTTTATCGATGCTTTTATAGAGTACTGTTTTCATATTCAACTTTTACTATAATATATTTCACTATGAACAGGAATTGTACCAGTTGGAAATAAACCGTGAAACTGAGTAATATACCCTTTTATAAGTTTATCTTTTTTATTGCGATCGGGCTGAAGAGTATATATTTTTTCTTTATTGAATCTTTTGTTATCTATACTTTCATTGACATTATATGGAAAGTCTGAGTATAGTATAAGATTTTCAAACAGCTCTTCACATACTTTTCTTGCAATTACATGATCGACGTGGTTGCCTATGCCATAGGGTGCGAAAACAAGAGTATTTTTATTTTTAAACATTTTTAATTTCTTTTTTAATTCAAGAATTGTATAATCATTTTTTTCTATTTTTTTTATAATATGCCAACGGTAAGTTGGATATAGATGATCAAAATCCGGCAAGAATTTACCTAAAAATGTCTTCTGTTTTTTTCTTCTAAACAACGCGTCTTCCAATCCAAGATTGATGATTGAAACAGAAAAAGTAGAAACAACTTTTTTATCTTCATTTTGTCTCTCTTTATAAAGTGTTTCGGCGTCTGTGTATCCGGACGTTTTTAGAAACTGCTTTTCAGACAACGTATATGGCTTGCCATGTGCAGCAGTAAATACATTTATAATTGTAACTTTAGTTTTCTTATTAAGCTGCAGCAACAACTCACCGCAGGATAATATTGCATCATCACAATGAGGAGAAATAATTATGCAAGATGTTTTATGTTTTATAATTTTCCTTACTAGATCCATATGTTTTACTTATTAAGTATTTCTGAAATATATGCATCGTATTGTTTTACCAGTAAATCCCATGTATAACTTTTAGCATACACATTTCCTTCTCTTATCATATTATGAGAAAATTTTTTGTCTGAAACAACAGTTGATAAAGCTTTGGTCAACTTATGTATATCAAAAGCAGGTATTTTTAATGCTAAATCTTTCGGAATCCACGAAAGACCTTCTATTGAGAAACAGACGATTGGTGCACCATACGCCATTGCTTCAAGTGCAACAAGTGAATACGTCTCAAAACGCGAAGTAATCACTATACATGCTGCATTTTTGAGAAGAGTATCTTTTGTTTTTCCGGAAACTTTTCCTTTCAAAATAATATTTTGAGAAAGTTTTGCTCCTACAATAAGCTTCTTTGCTTTGTCAATTTCAGATTGCTCCCCGCTGCCTGCAATAATAAGCTTATAATCCTGGTGATTCAAATGAAATTGTTTAAACACATCGATAAGTAAATCAATCCCTTTCTGATCAACCTCAATTCTTCCTAAAAAAAGGACATACTTTTGCTTTTTGCGGGTTGGTTTATATACCTTAGTTATGCCATTACTTATTAATTTAATGTTAGAAAAATGATTTATTTTTTTTACATTTTTTTGTGATGCTTCGCTTGTAACAATAATATTTTTATATTTTTTTATACCTATATTTTGAATTACGTGAAACGGCAATTTATATTTTCTTTCCATATCTTCCGCGGCAAACATATGAACTACTCCAATAACCGGTTTTTTAGTAAATAATGGCAAAAAAGCAGTAGTGAAAGGAGGGCAAAAACTTTCGATCCAGACATCAAATTCTTTTGATATCATAACAAAAGGTAAAAAAATTTGATAAGCAAACATAGCTATTTTTGGAGAAAGAAAAGAAAAGCCAAATCGTTCATAGCAGACAGTATCAATAATTTCTTTTTTTTTGCGTGAGTACCTCCAACTGAGCACACGTATATCAAAATTTTTTGATAATCGTTTTGCTAACTCATGAATTGCAATTGCACCTCCACCTCCATAGTATGGATTTTTTATATCATCGTACGTTGAGATGTAAATTATTTGTTTTTTATTATTTTGCATAAGCAATTCTTTTTTTTGTTGATGTATTAATTTCCCAAACCGGCGATGTATCTGTTTTTTCCCGCATGGCTAATCTAACCAAATAAAAATTCATAATAATGGCAAGCGGAGTATAGAATGGCTGCCACAAAAAGCATTTCCATAATCCTAATATTTTTTCCCGATAAGTAAAAATATTCGTGTTTTCCAGCATTCTTTTGCCAAAAATTTTTCCAAGCTCTCTATCTCTTTTTCCAATTGATCTCCGCATCAATTGTGTAACGTCTTTCATAGTTGTAGGTGGAATTTGCAAAATTACTGCCTCAGGACAATAACGAAACCCTTTTATTTTTTTTGCCGATAAATAAATAAAGAGATGCGGATCTGATAAATTTAACGGAATGTTTAGAGTTTTGACAAATGATTTTTTATATGCTGTTGCTGCTCCATGAAAATTTGCCGCCACGTCATAACCCGGAACGCTTAAACGGATATAATCGCCCAATACAAAAGTTGTGTGTAATATTTTTGCCCAGAACGCATCCGGACGGATAAGCTCTACATGAGATGCGTTCATTACAGCATTTTTATCAGAAATTAAAGCAAAAACCAGTTTTTCCAGAAAATCTTTTCTAGAAAATGCGATGTCAGCATCAAGAACAACCAACACATCACTTTTGCACATTTTAAATAATTCATTCACTCTGAAATATTTACCTTTTCTTATAGCTCCACGAATAAGTTTGATTGATTTAAAAGTTTCACCAAGTTTCTCAACAATATTATTTGTTCTATCTGAACTGGCATCAGAGTAAACAAGTATCTCTTCAAGATCAATATTTTTTAGATTTTGCTTAAAAATTGACAGGAGAAAGGACTTTATATTTTGCTCTTCATTATAAGCAGGTATTCCAATGGTAACTGTTATTTTATTTTTCATATCTGTTATTTAATTAGTATATTATTGTATGCGTAGGCCTTTTTCTTATTATTGGTCATTATGTAATAAAATCCTCTTGTTCGAAAACCTAATCTCAGAAACACATCAATGAGCCAAAGACTTTGAGGATAATGTCTTTTATAATATTGTCGCATTCCATCAATTTGAGTTTGTAACAGAAAAACGCTTGAGACGTTGGATTTCTTTCGCGTTGAAGCACCGCCGAGATGGATAGCTTGAATAGATGGCGTATAATAAATGGACATTTTTAAATCTGCTATTCGTTTACACCATTCAATATCTTCCCCGTAAAAGAAAATTTTTTCATCGCATCCTTTTGTTTTATCAAAAACCTGTTTTTTGAAAAAGAAAAAACATGTTGGTATCCATTCTAATTGTTGATCTTTACTAAAATCAACCTCGTACCGGTAAATTCTTTTCATAAAATGACTTAAGAAGGGGATACTTTCAAGACCCAAAAGCCAACGAATTGTTTTAAAAGGTGTAGGCAAATGCCCGCCAACACCGATAAAAGGTTCATTAAGACCATTTACTTTTCCAGTAACAACATCACAAGCAGGGTGGTCTATCATATAACGTAACGAATCATATAATGTTGACTCATGCAAGAATGTGTCTGAATTAATAAGGAGAATGAAAGGAGTTTTTGCCCTCTTCATACCAGCATTATAACCACATGCGGGTCCCACATTTTTCGGCAGATCAATTAATGTTACATCCGGATGTTTTTTCTTAATCATCTCAATAGTGCCATCTGTTGAGCCATTATCAACAACGATGATAGTGGTCTGAGTTTGTAATTTTTTTTGAGAAAAATTAGCTGCAATTTTTGTATACTTGATACATTCATCAGTAATTTTTTTGACGTTAAATGAAAGAATAACAACTGTACAATCGTTTCTCATAAATGTTTTTTTCTATAAAAATCTATCAGCTTATTTTCGATAATTTGTACTCTTTGATATTGGAAATGCATCAATACCATCGTGAATAAATTTGCAATCCCTATAAAACTCATAGCTAAGACGATGGAAAAAACAGTTGTATGGCTTATGACAATAAGAATAATTTGCAAAATACTCAACAAGAAACCAGCAACAGGAAAACTATATATTTTCTTCACCTGATAGAATGAAGCAAATATTTGCGAAACGCTAAAACACATCATAGCAAAGAGAAATAGACTTAGATAAGAGGTAATGCTACGTGCTTTTTCTCCCAATAAAAGTGGCGCAGTAATATAGCCAAAAACACCAAAACAAATAAAACCGATAAAGCATAATACAAAGGTAAAAAATAACAATAGATAGAGCGTTTGTGTGGTATTCTTATTCGCTCCAACCTCTCGACTTACAAGCGGAATAAGAAAAGGCGTTGCAAGTCCGCCTAGAAAATAAACAGTTTTACCCATAAGCGATATTAATGCATATCTGCCGGCATCGCTTGGCGATAAATAATGCTTTGCCAAAACAATGTCTAGACCAACAAAAGAAAGCGTTGATAATCCGGACAACAAAGAGATAATTAAAAATTTATTTGGAAACGAAGTAATTTCATTTTGAGAATAACTTATAGTAGTTTGCTGTGGTTTTTGACGAATGATAATAATCCATCCTAAGACAAAAGCAATAAAAAATGCTAATGGTATTGTAATATACATTAACTGAGTAAGATGCATCCACGTTAAAATTATTGCAAGCAAAATTTTTGACACTGGCTCTGTTAAAGCTATTACTGATAGTTGAACAAAAAATAATCGGGCTGTAAGAAATCCCTTATCGACTCCTGATGCGAATCCACTGAAAATAAGCGCAGCAAAAGAAATAAAAAGCAAAAGGCTTTGGGCTTTAAAGAAAGAATTCAGAAAAGGCGTAAGAATGAGCCAAATTATACAAAGTCCTATACCGAGATATAAAGAATATTTACGAATATATTTCCAGGATTTATATCCAACATCATCATTAAATTTCCCCATTAGAAATCCGCAGCGGTAATTTACCGCTAAACTAAGTGGTCCAAAAAATAGACCGGCAAATGAATAAAAACTACCCATTAAGCTGATCAATGCGAAGTCATTGAATGTAAGAACTCTGCCAACATATGCGCTAAATGCGAAGTTAATTATATTTCCAAATACATTGACGGCAATTAACAATCCTCCTGCGAAGAAAACTTTTTTTCTTTCAATTACTTCTGCTAATCGCTTGCGGAACTTATTCGGAAATCTCAATTTTCCTGTGCGTTCTTCCGATTCAATAATTGCTTCGGTAAAAACTTTTTTATTAGGTTTAAAAAATTTATTTAAATATTTAAAGAACATAACAGAAACCAAAAATATCTTATAGTATATTATATGTTATCTCAGCCTCATTGTCAAGTTCGGGGATTTAAAAACTTAAGAAGATTATTCTTAAGTTTTTAAGAAAACGTGAAGGTCTTTTTAAGCATTATTTATACTTTTTTCGGTAACAGTAAGCACACTTTCTGAATAAGAAGGCTGAAGAATATCTTGGTCAAAATTTCTACCAATTAGGTTATAGAACGCATCAGAGCTCTTGCTCCAGTCAAAATTCTTTGCCCAGTTCCTTGCCTCCTCAGACAATTTCACACGCAAGGTATCATCTTCAGCTATTTTCATCATTGCATTTGCGAATTGTGTAACACTTCCTGGAGGCACAAGTATGCCTGTGTGACCATCAATAACTGAGTCTTGCAGGCCACTTACCCTTGATGCAATCACCGGCGTACCTGTAGCATTAGCTTCAATAACTGTAATTCCCCAACCTTCCATTTGAGATGGTTGAATGGCGGCCCAGCTTTTCGCAAGAAGTTTGGCTTTTTCATGTTCATCTACATGTCCGTAAAAGGTAACTGCACGTTTAATTTTCAAGTCTGTTACCAGTTTTTGCAATCTTAAATAACTTTCACCGCTGCCGACAATTGAAAGTTTGGCATTTTTCTTGATGCTCAAAACTTTAGCAAAAGCTTTAATGGCAATATCAATATTTTTGTAATTTTTAAGACGTCCTAAATAAATGAATGACGGATAGTTTGTTTTTTGGGACTCAACATAAAGCGAATCTGAAACACCGTTTGGAATAATTTTTATATTCCCGGCATTTGTAAAACCAATCTTAAAAACATCTTTTTGAGATGAAGCAGAAACTGTAACAACATTCTTATTTTTATAGACAACCGGCATAAGCTTACCTTCCAAAAGCGCTGCAATTACATTAAATGGAAAGCTAAGGAATGTGTAAAAAATTTCCTGATGAACATGATGAATAAGCAGAATTACTTGTTCTTTTGCATAAAGCGGTGTAAAGAATGGAACGCCATTTTCACAATCAATAATTACGTCATACTTACCTCTAAATTTCAAAATATAATAAATGAACGCAAATAAATAGACAGTATATGTACCTCCTCTGCGGTAAACATCAACACCATCTACTTTTTCGTATGAAGGACGTATATTATCATTTCCACAAAAAAGCGTTACAGTATTCCCATTTCCTACCCATCTTTTGGCAAGTTCGTGAACATATACCTCTGCACCACCTGCAAAATTATGTTTTGTATCGCGCCAGTTGAAAATAAGAATCCTCAAATTATTTCTGGCCCATTCATTCTCAAGTTTAGGTTTTTCAAATAAACCAAAAAGACTAATAATATTGTTTTCCATAATATGACTGTAGTACGAGCTCATTTCGAGGAAAAAAAGTATAACAAGATTAATTGAACCGATATATGCGAACGAAATTACAAAATCTTTCAAAGAATCATTATGTAAGTATAAGAAAGGAACCAATAAAAGATTTACTGCAAGTGAAATAAAACTTGAAGCATACGTTTTTTTATAAAAATGAAATGTAGTTATCCTGTACGCAATTCCAAAACAAAGTAAACCGAAAATATAATATCCAAGATAAGGAATTTCCATAAGTAATCGTGTTCCAAAAATTGCAGGAATTGTATAGTTAGCTTCAAGTCCAAATACTACAAATCCCAGCCAATTAAAAAGGAATGTGAAAAAAATTACACGATAAAAGTATGCCTTGCTTGTTTTATTGACGGTGACATAGGTTGTCATAAGGTTAGAAAAGAGTAAACTAAAAAGAAAAACTGCCTTGCCAATAATAGAAACAAATATATAAACTTGTGCTTCTTCATAATTTAGAAAAAAGCGTGATAGTATCAAATCAGTATTAAGAATTGCAAATAAAGGTAGCCAGCGTAAAATAAATGTCGAAAAGGTTAAGTCTCCCAATAATTGTTTTTTAGTCAATGAGGTTGATATAAAATTGCCTAATTTATTTGCCTGTGTTTGTGCATATGCAGGTTGTGGGATAGGCTGTGCGACTGGTATAGGTTGAGCAACAGGTTGTTTTGATTTACCAAGATGGAATCCATGAATAGTTTTTTGCCAGTAATGTGGTTTCAAAATCAACTCATATAAAGCAATCATTGCCGCGGTACTCATAAGTAACCAATAAATTGGAATAAGAAGAGCATATTTTGTTAAATCCCATTCCTTGCGTTTCGCAACCGCAATCATATAAGAATAAAGAAAGAAGAAATTTCCGAAAATCCACGAACAAACAGCGAGATAAGAATATGGCGGCTGATAAATTGCCTGCATAAGAGGACCAAAAACTGAATAAGCAGTAAAATATAAAATTGTAATAAGCCACATAATCGGATTTAAAAGAGAAAACAATATTTTTCCACCTACTGTCATTTGAAAAATGATGTTATGCCATATTCCTTTTTCTTTCACAAAAGATCTGGTATTTCGCATATGAACAAGATATGTCTGCATGTATCCCTTGATCCATCGTGATCGTTGTCTTAACCAGTTCCTTGTTACACTTGTTGCTTCTTCATAAGTGGTAGAATCAATTATTGCTGTACGGTAACCTTGTCGGAACAAACGAACACCTAAATCAGCATCTTCGGTTACATTAAAAGGATCCCATCCATAAAGTTTTTGCAGGACACTTGTTTGAAAGTGATTACTCGTTCCGCCAAGTGGAAGAGCAGAATTTAATGACTGAAGTCCAGGAAGTGTAATATCAAACCATAGAGCATACTCTGCCGTAAAGAAACGTGTTAAAAGATTCTGCCGCGAATTGTAATAACTAAGTTTTGCCTGGAGACAGGTGACATTAGCAGGAGCCTTTTGGAAACCGATATATGCTTTTTTCAATTGAAGTGGGTCAGGGAGATCTTCAGCGTCAAAAATAACAAGATATTTGCCTTTTGCATATGATAAACCATAATTGCATGCTTTTGGTTTGGTCTTTGGCTGCGAATCCGGTACAATAACTGTTCTTGCATAATAAGGGAGAGTCATCGCGGCAAATGCCTGAATTGTTTCTACATCATCTTCTTCGAGAAGAAACATCACATCAAGTTTTTCTTTTGGCCAGTCAATTTTTGCAATACCCTCTAAAAACTGCGGCACAACGTGTGCTTCTTTGTATAATGGACAGAGAATCGAGTAAATCGGAAGTTTTTCTTCTTTTATTGTTTCCAGCTCTACATCATTTATGCGAATTTCATGCTTTTTATATAAACTTCTTAATACAATAAATATATTAAAGAGTGCATCCACAAAATAAAGAATACTCAAAACGGCAACGACATATCTTGCCGTCGGCAATGGAAAAAGATAAAAGAGATAGAGCAGAATAAGAGGAACTCCAATGAAGAAAATTTTCTGAGTTAAAGAAAAAGTTTGTATGGCCGAATAGGCCATAGGAAGTGTCGTATGTGTGATATATTTTCTTTTTTTATGACCAACTCCCGCACCCCTCATTGAATCTTTTTCAGGTTGTATTGGAAGATAAAATGTGCGTTTTGATTTTATAGACAAAGCGTTCAAACCGATTTCCAATGACTGGTTTACAACACTTATTTTTGACTCTCCATGCATTCTTGCAGAGAATATAATAGGTACACCTTTAATAATAAAACCTGCTTGTCTTGAGCGATAAAGAAATTCCAGATCAAATGTCCAGGGGGACTTAGGCTCATTTTGAACTGTTTTATACACTTCTTTTGTAAATACCTTCATACCTGACTGGATGTCAGTCTTTAATCCGAAAAGCATTTTGCCAAAAAAAGTTCTAAATCCTGAGCTTAATACTTTTCGTAACAAACCATCGTTATAATCTTTTCTTTCAGCAACGACAATGTCGGCATTTTTTAATTCCTGAACAAGTTCAGGGATTTTTTCCGGAGGATATTGCAGATCTCCATCAATCATTACAAAAATATCACCAATGGCTTCGTTAAATCCTTGTATGAGTGAGAAAGATTTACCTTTAGTTCCTTCTTTTCTAAGAAGTTTTACAGTAGGTTGAATGGTAATACTCGAGAGCCACTCAAAGGTACCGTCAGTTGAATTATCATCTACATAGATAATTTCATAGGCTGATCGGCATCTGGACAATGTTTCGAGCAACCGTTGATGAAATTGCTGGATATTTCCAAGTTCATTATATACCGGTACTACAACACTTAGACTAATTTGCTTTTTTACCATAATATTTTATAACTGACAAGTTATAGTGAAATGAACGTAAAAAATTGAGACAACAGTCATCGTTCAGTTATACTGACGGATATTATAACACAATAATATCTTATAGTAAAGTGGTAGAATAGGTTCAATCTATTCCAAGAGCAGTCTTGTTTTCTACAATAGCAGAACTCTTTATAATTTGTCAACAGAGAATTTCCTATAAAATAAGGATAGTAGAGCAATTTATGAAAATTTTCTTTATTCATTCATTTCCATTTTATTAAAACATCTCTCACTTAATTTATTTAAAACCCATAGTTAAAAATCATGATTAAACTGCAATGGCAGCCCTTATTAGAGGGTGACAATTTTTATATCTAAAAATATTTAATTTATGTTTTTTTATCAAATTTTTAGTAATTTAAATTGCCTGTTATTGTTTGATTTTATGCCCTTAGTGAAAAGTTACGAGGAAAAATAAAATCCCTTGATCTATTATAGGTTATCATATATAATTGTGCTCTAGGCTTCAGATCTGCCCAACCTTATTTGAGAGGTTGGGTTTTTCATTTTTATGAATAAAAATATTTCTATTATTATTCCCACTCGCAATGAAGAAGGTAGCATTGTTGAACTTATAAAAAGAATAAATAATGTTTTGCAATCAGATCCTGGTACTTATGAAATTATCATTGTCGATGACCATTCTGTTGACAGAACAGTCACTTTGGTTAAAAAATTGATAGCAACATATCCTCTTTTTATCTATATAAAAAAAGGTAAACCGGGTAAAGCACAATCTCTCATAGAAGGCTTCTCATATTCGAAATATGATCTGATTTGTATGATTGATGCTGACCTTCAATATCCACCTGAATCAATACCTGAGATGCTTCATAAAATAGACAAAGGTGCAGATATTGTTGTTGCCAATCGTAAAAAGAAAAAAACGAACATTATCAGACGATTTTTAAGTAATGGTTATTTGTACTTCTTTGGTAGAATTTTACACGGTTTTACTTGTGACGTACAATCGGGGATGAAGCTGTTCCGAAAAGAGATTGTAGAAAGAATTACACTCAATCCCAGTCCCTGGACATTCGATTTAGAATTTCTCCTAAAGGCACGTAATGCAGGATATAAAATAAGTACAGTTAATATCATTTTTTCAGAACGAATTTCAGGAAAGACAAAAATTAAATTGTTTACTGCTGTACTGCAAATAGGATGGACAGCGCTTAAATACAAATTTGTAAGGCCATATATAATTCCATTCCATCCATCAATCGAAAAGAAAAAAGGAAAAAGTTTTCATCACAAAGCACAAGAACTCTCTCACTATTTAGGTTTTCACTACAAATAAAAAATCTACGTCTACTGCTGCGCTATAGGCTTGCATTACCTTTAAGAATAGTGTATACTTTTTATTCCTTATTAATTTATTTACAGCTGCCCTCTTAATAAATTAGATTTTCTTTTAAGGAAAAAGTAAGTTATGCAAGCTGTATCAGTCATTATACCCACATTAAATGAAGGTGAAAATATAGGACGTCTTATTGAGCAGATTAATACCACGTTATTTTATAACAATATTTCCTATGAAATTATTGTTGTCGACGATCATTCCATAGACAATACACGCGCAATTGTCAGGCACCTTTCGGAAAGATTTCCTATAAAACTTGAACTAAAAAAGGGAGTATCCGGAAAAGCTCAGTCACTTCTTGAAGGTTTTTCTTATGCAAACTTCGACATTGTCTGTATGATCGATGCAGATCTACAATACCCACCCGAAGTCATCCCACAAATGCTCAGCAAAATAACCAGTGGCGCAGACATTGTTGTTGCAAATAGAAATTATATAGGTACTTCATTTTTCAGGAATTTTATGAGCAAAACTTTTTATTATATTTTTTGCCGACTCATTCATGGTATGCAAGTTGATGTGCAATCAGGATTGAAGGTATTTAAAAAAGAAATTATTGAACGATTAGAAATTAATCCTTCACCGTGGACGTTTGATTTAGAGTTTTTAAAAAAAAGTATTGATGCAGGTTATGAAATTGATTCGATATCCATAAATTTTATGAAACGTGTATATGGTAAATCAAAAATAAGTTTTTTTAAATCCTCATGGGAAATTGGCAAAAAGGCCTTACAGCTAAAATTTGAAAAAAGTGAAGAAATTCTGTTTCATCCAAAAGTTCAAGAAAGAAAAGGATTCGGTTTTCACTATAAAGGCAAAGAATATGTATTACATACCCCGTTATTGCCATCCGAGACAGCTTTCAAACGTCTCACTTTAAAACAAAAAGCAATTATTTTTATACTCATTGATTTTCTTATAATAGGAATTTTTCTTAACTGGCGTGATACAGTTATTACTCTAATTGCAATCCTGACATGCTTGTATTTTACAGATCTTCTGTTTAATCTTATGCTCATTATCAGGAGCTTTACCAAACCTGCAGAAATTGTTATAACTGAAAACGAAATCCGAAGAATAAAAGATGACGCATGGCCAAGTTACACTGTATTTTGTCCGCTCTATAAAGAATGGAAAGTAATTCCGCAATTTGTGAACGCAATGAGTAATCTTGATTACCCAAAAGATAAGCTACAAGTCATGTTGCTTTTGGAAGAAGATGATAGAGAAACAATTGATGCTATAAAAAATATTGATCTTCCTTCATACTTTGAAATTGTGGTTGTTCCTGATTCATATCCTAAAACTAAACCAAAAGCCTGTAATTACGGACTGAATCTTGCAACAGGCGATTTTGCAGTTATTTATGACGCTGAAGACATACCAGACCCTTTGCAACTTAAAAAATCGGTATTGGGTTTTGCCAAATCAGATATAAGTACTGTCTGTTTGCAGGCAAAACTTAACTTTTATAATGCCAAGCAAAACTTGCTAACCAAAGTTTTCACAGCAGAGTATTCCTTATGGTTTGATTTGATTTTAACAGGATTGCAATCAGTCAATGCACCAATTCCACTCGGAGGAACAAGTAATCACTTCAAAACCCAGGCACTCCGTCTAATGAAAGGCTGGGACAGTTTTAATGTGACGGAAGACGCAGATTTAGGAATAAGATTAGTAAAAAACGGTTATAAAACTGCAATTCTCGACTCCCAAACGCTTGAAGAGGCCAACAGCAATTTAAAAAACTGGTTTCATCAAAGATCCCGTTGGATTAAAGGATATATTCAAACATATCTTGTCCATACCAGAGATTTCGCATCATTTCTTCCTGAGAAAAAAGTTTTTAATATCCTGTCAATGGAACTTATAATCGGCGGCAAAGTATTATCTTTATTCATTAATCCTTTGATGTGGGCAATTACGATAACGTATTTTGTACTTCGTCCTATTGCCGGTCCTTTTATCAGTTCATTTTTCCCCGCTCCAGTTCTGTATATCGGAGTAATCTCCCTTGTTGCCGGCAATTTTCTTTATCTTTATTATTATATGATCGGTTGCGCTAAACATGGGCATTATGGACTTATTCAGTATATTTATCTTGTGCCTTTTTATTGGCTAACAATGAGTATTGCTTCATGGATCGCACTTATTCAACTTTTTACTGCACCCCACTATTGGCCCAAAACCAAGCATGGACTGCATCTTGAACAAAAAATAATAAACGCTAAAACATTTATCTCTGGAGACGGTAAACAATATGTGAATCCATCGTATGGACAAAATATAAACATATGAGCAGCTTTACCGTAACATACCATGAAACATCTAATGAGGGATTCTTTAAAAAACTAGAATCATTCTTTTCTAATCATATGGAGAGAATTATTTCAGTTTTTTCCATTTTTGCAGCTTTCATTTCAACGCTTATCTCCTATAGAAACGGATGGATTCTTGCTTACGGTGATGCGGAGTCACATATTAATATTGCAAAAGAGGTAGTAAATGGTTTGACGCCCGGATTTGCACAGCTTGGGGGAATTTGGCTCCCATTAACACATGTCTTAATGATTCCGTTTGTTATATATAATCCATTATGGAAGACGGGTCTTGGTGGCTCAATTGTTTCAGGAATATTCTATGTCATCACTTGTGTATATATTTTTAAGCTAACAAAGCTAATTACAAAAAATCTTTTCGCCTCTTTTATATCATTTATTGTTTTCGCAACAAACCTTAACATCTTATATCTTCAATCAACACCAATGACAGAAGTTCCGCTTATTGCTTTTTTTGTCCTGTCTACATATTACTTCGTCAGATATCTTTACAAAATTAAAACGCTTTCTTCTCTTCTTCTTGCGGGATTGTTCGCTCTCGGAGCTTCGCTTACGAGATATGATGGATGGTTTCTTGTTGCATGTGAAGCTTTTTTTATTATTATTCCCGGACTGTTAAATAGACGTCTTTTTACAAGAAAAAAAGGTGACACAATTCTTTTTTCAACACTTGCAGGATTTGGCATCATTTGTTGGTTTGTATGGTGTTGGTTAATTTTTGGCGACCCTAGATATTTTGATGACAGTATTTATTCTGCAAATGCCCAACAACTTGCATGGCTTGCAAAAGGAGAATTACCAGGATATCATAATCTACTAATTTCTCTTATTTATTATGTATATACTAGTTTGTCAAACAGTGGATTTATCATTTTTGTTATCGCTTTTATTGGTGCTATTGTTTTTGTTTCAAGCAGGTCGAGTAAAGCTGCAATTGCAACACTTACGGTGCTTTTTGTACCTTTTATCTTTAATGTGTTGTCGTTGTTTTTGGGACAATCTGTCATTTTTATACCTAATCTGACACCCAAATATTTTGAATATCATCTTTTTAACGTCAGATATGGAGTGACTATGATTCCTTTCATGGCGGTGTTTTTTGGTTATTTGGTATCCCGGGTTCATGTAAGTGCAAAAATGTTTCTGGTAGGCCTTTTTTTAGCGCAGTCATATTTCTTTTTTACCGGTATGACACCTGTTATCACGCTTGCTGATGGGACACATGGATTGTCGTCTGAAAAAGTACCTGAAAACGTAGAGGAATTTATTGATAAGAACTACAACGGAGGACTAGTTCTTATGGACACATATGCAAGGACAATTAGCATTGCAAAAAGCACAATACCTATGCAGGATATTATTTATGTTGGAAATAAGCCTTATTGGAATATTTCACTGAAACACCCCGAAAAATACGCTAGCTGGGTTATTATGCAAAAAAATGATGCCGTCTGGATGGCGCTTTACGCAAACCCTGGCCCACGAGGAGAATTGTATAAATACTTTAAGAAAGTGTACACATCAAATAACATTCTTATATTTGAAAGCGATAATAAATAATATAAGATAAACTCTATTTTTTTACCGCTATAAATATCTCTCATTGCAAGATTCACAAAAGATGATTTTAAGGTTGATTTTCAACTTATAGTATGATACTATATTAATATTACGAGTGATGTTCTATCAACTTTATACGGAATTATTGTCTTAAAAATCATACTATGCGACAGAAAAATATATTTGTTAAGAAAATCGAGAAATTACAATTTTTTCGACACATTACTTTCTCCGAATTTTTATGGCCATTCACTCTTGGGCTTATTTTTGCAATCTTAACATTTTATGCTATAACAAATCCTTTACGATTCACAATTGACCTAATTGTATTTCTCTCAGTAACAATGATTCTTCAAGGAATTTTCTTTATATATCTCATGTTATATGCTTGGGAAAATGATACAAAAATAGCAGGTAATAGAAATACACGTTCATTTAGTAAAAAAAAGCATCATATTACTGCTCTTGTACCCGCACGCCATGAAGCAAAAGTAATAGAGGATACAATCCGTGCAATTAATAACATCGATTACCCTGACAGATATAAAGAGACGATTATTATTTGCAGAGCTGATGATCTCACAACAATTAAAAGTGTGAAAAAAACGATAAAGGCTATACGCAAAAAAAATATCAAACTTATAATTTTTAATAGTTTGCCGATAAATAAACCTCATAGTCTAAATATCGGACTAAAAGAAGCAAAACACGAAGTTATTGTTATTTTTGATGCGGAAGATCAACCGCATGTAAATATCTACAACAATGTCAACACCGTCATGCAAAGAGAAAATGCCGATGCTGTTCAGTCAGGTGTGCAGTTAATGAACTATAGATCTTCCTGGTTCTCACTATTCAATGTTTTGGAATATTATTTCTGGTTTAAATCATCCCTTCATTTTTTTGCAAAAAAGGGAAGTGTTCCATTGGGCGGAAATAGTGTCTTTTTCAAGAAAAATCTTTTGGAAAAAATAGGCGGATGGGATGAATCCTGTCTTACCGAAGATGCAGATGTCGGTTTTCGTTTATCACTGAGTGGTGCAAAAGTGAAAATTATTTACAACGAAGGAAACGCGACACAAGAAGAAACACCCCCTACTCTTAATAGTTTTATAAAGCAACGCACACGCTGGAATCAGGGATTTATTCAAATTCTATTAAAAGGGGACTGGCTACGGTTGCCTAAGAAACGACAGAAGTTACTTGCAGGTTATATTTTACTCATTCCTGAATTACAATCTCTTCTTTTTCTTATCATTCCTGTTTCAATTTTCATGGCTTTTATGATAAAACTCCCTCTTTTCATTACAATGTTAACGATTATTCCACTTATGTTGCTGCTCTTACAACTCACAATGCTTAATGTTGGTTTATATGAATTTACAAAATCGTATAAACTCCGTTATCCTTTCTGGATTTCACTTTATACAATTCTTTATTTTTATCCTTATCAAATTATACTTGGTTTGAGTGCTCTGCGTGCGATTGTGCGACTTTTTCAGGGGAATATTAACTGGGAAAAAACTCATCATACCAATGCTCATCGTGAGCAACCGGAACTTACATCCTACACACCGGCGACTATTACATAATTATGAAAACTATTATAAAACGCTTTATGGCTAGAACGTTAAATGACTATAAAACTAACAATCATTCAGACATGGAACCATTTAACCAAATTAGCCTTTTTTTCAAAAAAAATAGTACATTATTGCTTCTTATTTTTTTATTAGCTGTTTCAGGTGTCGCCCATGCGTATAATATGTTCCATTTTCCTTATTATGAAAATGATGAAGGAACATATATGTCTCAAGCCTGGTCTTTGCTTACTCAAGGAAAGCTTGAGCCTTATACCTATTGGTATGATCATGCTCCTGCAGGATGGATATTTATAGCCTTATGGACTCTTTTGACAGGCGGATTTTTTACTTTTGGAGTTGCAGTAAACTCGGGAAGAGTTTTTATGTTGCTTTTGCATATCGCCTCAACATTTTTTCTTTTTAAAATAACCAAAAAAATTTCGGGTAAAACATTGGCAGCGACAATTGCGGTTATTTTTTTCGCACTTTCTCCGTTGGGAATTTATTATCAAAGACGTGTGCTTTTGGACAATATTATGACTTTCTGGATACTGTTTTCTCTTTTTCTTTTGACAAACACCGGCTCTAAACTTAAATACTCAATGCTCAGTGCTATAACATTTGGGATAGCAGTATTATCAAAAGAAAATGCAATATTTTTTATTCCGGCTTTTATCTATGTTATTTATACTAAATTTCATCCTCGCCACAAAACATTTGCCCTTATTCAGTGGCTTTCTATAAACGGCTGTATTATATCTCTTTATTTTATTTTTGCGCTTCTCCGGAATGAATTTTTCCCTGTCGGTTTTTTAGGGAATAATACGCCTCATGTCAGTCTTATCACAACTCTCCAGCAGCAATTTGGCCGGGGAGAAACTCTTCCCTTCTGGAATTCTGCAAGCGATTTTTACAGCAGTTTGCAAACATGGCTCTTAAAAGACAATTTTCTTATCATTACAGGAGCAATATCGTCTCTCATTACTATCTTATTGAGCTGGAGGAATAAGCAATTCCGCCTACCAGCACTTCTGGTAGGATTTTTTTGGTTATTTTTATTACGCGGCAAACTTGTTATTGATTTCTATATTATCCCGCTTTTACCTTTCATGCAAATGAGTATTGGCATGGTAATTGAGTTTTTTATCGAAAAAGTTACCAAAAACGCAAAATATCTCTATATTCCGTTAGGTATTTTAGCAATAGTGGGTGTCGGTGTTTATTATTATTTTCATCAGATTGGTCAGTACACACATGATGAGACAACCCCACAAGTTGATGCAATCAACTGGATAAAAAATAATTTACCCGCAAATTCAAATATTATTATTGATGACTATATGTATGTCGACTTGCATGCTCCACGCTTTCCCGGAGACAAAGTATTTCCCAATGCTAATTGGGCATGGAAGATTGAAGATGACCCGGCAGTTACGTTAAGTAAAACGGATAAAAATTGGACACAGACAGTTTATATAGCGCTATCTCATGAAATAGTCAAACAAATAAAAGGAGGCAGTTTCCCTTTTATAAAAAAGGCCATGCTTAATGCGACGATGCTTGAGGATTGGGATGATGGATATGATTACAGAAATCTGGCACAATTCATCAGTACCAATGGAGATTGGATGAGTATCTATAAAGTCAAAGACAGATTCAATATCATTTTGGACAATTCATGGAAGTATTACAAAAAAACCTTTATCCATTCATACGGACAGGTAATTGATCCGCAAACGAATACAACAACTTCTGAAGGACAAGGACAAGCAATGTTAAAAGCTGTGTGGGAGAATGACCAATCAACATTTAAGGGAATTTGGGCATGGACGCATGACCATTTCCAATACCGTCTTCAAGACAAATTATTTTCATCTGAATATATAAAAATAAACGGCAAGTATGGTTTTGGTGAAACAGGAACATCTTCGGATGGAGACCAGGATATTGCAATGTCACTTCTTTTGGCTTACGATCGTTGGCATAATCCAAAATACCTGGAGGCTGCCAAACCTATCATTTCTGACATTTGGAAAGAGGAGGTTGTAAAAATAAATGATACTTATTATTTGACGGCAGGAACAGGCACAAATCAACCTGACGGTTATCTGGTAAATATTTCATATCTTTCACCTGCTTACTATACAGTTTTTGCACAGGTAGATCCGGTACATCCATGGAATCAACTCAAAACAGACACATATAATTTATTAAATCGTCTTGCCGCGGGGGAGGATTCACCACCTCCTGATCAAATTATAATTGAAAACGGAACCGGAGAAATAACTTCCGTTCCAACAGAAACTGCAAATGAATTTACGAATGATATATCATCTGGAATTTTCTTCAGAGTAGCTCTGGATGCTAAATGGAATAATTCAAAAAAGGCTATTGAATATCTTAATTATTATAAAACATTCTTTGAAAAACAAACATTCCCTTTGAGCGAAGAATCAACTGAATCATTGGCTATGGCAGCAAATGCGCTTTATACATTTTCTGCAACTGATCCGACAAAGGCAAAAGCTGTCTTTACAAAAATCTTCAATAAAGAAAATAATATTCAATTAGGATATTGGAATAATAAGACAAATTATGATGAACAAAATATTGCGTGGTTTGCAACAGCACTGTATTCAAATAATATAACTGTCTTAAAATAAAACAAATACGCATGATCTGCATCCTCTAATATGAAGGGATTATCCTCATCAGAATAGCCTTAGAAATCAATCTAAAATAATATGAAATTTGAGTTTCTTAAATTTCATATAGTAAGATTGTAATATCAATCTATTCATTCCAACCTAAAAACGCTGAAAGAAAAATTTGATGCTGTTTCACTCATTTTGTATTATTTTAATTGTATTGACAATTATTTCTTGAAGCCCTATAACTATTTTAGTAAATAATTATTAGATTACTATTGGAAAGGAGGATAAAACAAAAACTTTAACAGATATACCATATTCTTTGCAGTCTTTTTGGTATTGTTATTAACCAAAAATGTTATTCTTGATAGTACAGGTAGCGCTGCTTGCACTATCAAGAAACGTTTGGAATAAATTAATTGAAGGACAAAGTAATCGACTCAGTTTTCTGAAGATTACCTACATTAATTGTTACATCAACCGGCGCTGTCTTTCTAATTGTATTAACTGTTCCATCGAATGTCATACTTACAGGAACCTCCAAAAAGAGTGCGTGACAATCACCGTTGAGTTGA
>Ga0364867_10209_pt1 | contig 37538 bp, 56 predicted proteins | sample ExccelAu500001D4_3_FD_206915 | JGI IMG/M metagenome (GOLD analysis project Ga0364867, IMG submission 206915) | Enriched cells from Trout Bog Lake Hypolimnion, Wisconsin, USA - BchlTB.Aug13.5000.01.D4 | ecosystem: Environmental > Aquatic > Freshwater > Lake > Hypolimnion/Profundal zone | place... | reverse complement strand
GAAGCCAATTATGGCGGTTTTGGGGCTTTTGTATTTGCTTTAGCTATAGTAGCTATATTTGGCTATGGATTTTGGCTAACCATTAATCATTGATAAGGCTTCGGCTTTTTCGTTTGTTACACGATGAAGCCAGCCATCAATAAATTGGGGCTTATTTAAACTGATGTAGTAATCGCCCCGTTGTTTTGAGTATTTTTCGATAAGTTCATTAATGTTTGAATTGGTAATTTGAGCAATAGTTCGAACGCCAATGATTCCATCTGGGATGCAACCAACGGATTGCTGGAGTAGCTTAACTGCTCTGCCTGGGCCAGCATTAACTCCCATTGAGAAACAGAGAAAATCCAATCCTTTGGGAAGTTGGTTAGCATAGGTGGACATCCAGTATTTAGCTTTATACATTGGTGCAACATCTTCTGGAGTTAAATTCTTCATGGTTTTAACTTCATGCCCAACCCATTCTTCCCAGACTGCTTTAGTTACACCTAAATTGGTTTCGCCGCCTGGATCACCAATTTTGTCACCATCCACCCAGCCACCTTCTGATTTTAAAAGTAGGCGCAAACATTCGTTGTAATTATTTTCCATTTGTTATGCCAACTTGGGTAGCCAGCCATTCTTGTAAGCTAGTTAATTGGGCTGTGGTTTCAGCACAGGATTCAGCAAGCCGATAGTAGGCGGGGCTTTCATCAGTTCCGCTGGCGGGGTTGGAAAGGGTGGGCAATTTACCGCTACTGGAGTTGTGCAACCCGCCATAATAGCTACGGACAGCAGACAGCTTAGTTTCGTATTCATTTGTAATGCTCCTATTGGCTATTTCTTGTTGTTTCTTGATTGATTCGTTTTCTGCTTGTTGCTTTTCGGAAACAATTTTAATCTCATCTTTGAAGTTAGCAAAGCGTAAATGCTCCACATAAAAGCCAGCCCCAAAGCCCCCAAATAAAAGAGCAATATATATGTAAGTTTGGACACTTGAGCCGCCTATTAGATTTAGCCCATAGCTAAGTATATTTTTAAACATTATTGGGGTTCTGCGCCAGACATTTGTTTAGCGGCCACAGATGCCGCACCAGAGCCAGAAACAATGCCTAAAGCACCAGCAAGTTCTGTAAGACTAATTTCATGCCCAGCATAAATTAAATAGATTGCGGCAGTTGCTACCACTACAAAGCCAAGCATCCAAGCCCAACGAGCAATATCATGGGTTTGATTGTCTTTTCCAGTAAGAATATGTTTAAATATTTCGTTCATTTTCCGTGATACCAACCAGCAATAAAGCTAATAAATCCACTAATGGCTGAAACGATTGCCATTCCCATCCAAAACCCACCACGACTTTTATTGGCCAAAGCAACTAACTCTTTAAGGTCTTTGCGAATCTCAAAAAGTTCACCTTCCATTGCTTCGACTTTTTGCCATAACTGGCCATATTTAACTGGGTCAATTTGAAAATCAGACATAACAAAACCATAGTAAAGGATTAATTGATATATTATATTGTCCGATATATTACAGAATGTATTTTATCACTTCTTCTGGTTTCATAAAAGCATCAGGATTATATTTGGTGAAATCCCACCATAAAAACTGATTATCAGCTAGATAATCCCTGCTTTTTAGTAAATTAATATTTTCTGGATGCCCATATATCAATGGATCAGATACAGACCAAAGAACAATGCCGGGTTTTTTACAATCCCATGCAAGATGCTGGAAAAAGCTATCACACCCAATCCAAATTCGACATTCTGAGATTAGTTTTCGCAAATCTGCTAGGGATAGGTTCTTTCTAAAATCATATACAAGCTGTTCTTCACCTTCTACACCTACTTGAACAATCTTTTCATTAGTTAATTCAATTAATTTGTCCCAATAAGGGTAGTTTTTAGGGTTGCGATTCCCATTTATTAATGGTTTAGCAAAAGGGGCAATAATTATCATAAGTACAGCTTCCTATAAGCATCTTCTAAACTGCCTTTCCAATTCCATCCAGCCATCTTCTTATAGATGTTCCATTGATCTATATCACCAAATAAGGCTTGTGCTTCTGCTATTGACCTACCTTGGACAATTTCAGGATAACAAGTAAAAACGACAGGATTAGAAATTTCAGGAAGTACATGGCTGAAAACAATATGGTCACCAAAGCCAGAGTTAAGAACAACAATGGTGCTATTAGAAAGTCCAACAATATTTCTAAAAATAACTTCATCATGGGCATACATTTCTTGTTTGGTTTCACTTCTGATTCCCCCTTCTGCCTTTAAATGCCAAGTAATAGCATTAGGTACTGTAAGAACTTTATACCCTTTTTGGTATATACCATAGGTGAATAAAGTTTCTTCCCTATGAGCAACTCTAGAAAGTCCTAAGTTGTAGTCATGGATGCCAGCCCTATAAAGGAATGAACAATGTAAATGCTCTACTTCTTTAGTAACATTTATGTTACCCCATTGAATATTGGGTTCTGAATCAATGTCTTTGATTTTCCCTGTAGATTTGGAAGTATTAAAAATATGAGGAAGTGTAAGAATAGAACCACCAATAGCACCAACTGTAGTATCAATGTAGCTACAAAGTTGCTCTAAAACATTGGCTTCTGGAATGGCATCATCATCAACACGCCAAACCCATTCATAACCCATCTCATTAGCTTTTTGATGAATGTGATGCTGACCTTTTTTATCGGCAAATAACCATTCCCATGCAATTTTCTTGTAATCTAATATTTGAAATATGTGCTGATATATAGGGTTTTCCCGCATATCTTCGGGATTATCGTTGTCATCAAAAATAACGAGCTTATCAGGGCTTGCCGTTTGATTGGCTATAGCCATCAAAACCAATGGCAAAGTTGTTGTATAACGCCCTCTGGTGGCTACAGAGCATAATATTTTATTAGACTGCATTTATTTTATTTTGTGATATTTTTTAGCAGTCCGTTGCGCCTTCGTATTGGCTCATAGTCTTTAATACACCATAGATTGCAGGAATTAAATCGCCTTTAAGGTCGCTAATGCTAATATAGTGAGCATCTTCACGAACTGTGGCTAGGTTTTGTTCTCTAGCGGCTTGGTCGTAGTGAATAGCTACTTGTACCTGAATATTGTCTTTTGTGCCAAAGAAGTTAGTAATGCGAGCATAGGCTTCTGGTGCGGGTACACCAAATTGGGTTTGAACAGATAATCGTAATGCCATAGTATTTCTCCTTAAAGTTTAAAATATAAGCTATTAATACACTATTAGTTGAGTTTAGGGGTTATTTATAATCCATTAGTAAGTCATTTCTGTTGTGCGAATTTGGCAAACTGTACGAATAGTCGTACTAGCCTGTCCTGTGAATGTTACTGCTAAACCACCATTAGTTGTGTCTGCGGTTAATGCTATAGACCAAGTTGATGCTCCAGCATCAGCGTATAAAGAAGTTACTGTAGAACCAACAAGGGTAGTAGAGGCAGCGTTAGCGCCTCGTTTAATTACACCTGAAATTTCCCAGCCTTTAGTATTACCACCCCCAGTTACTCCAGAGATAACTTCGCCTTTAAAGTAGTAAGCAGAGTTATTAGGTAGTATTACTTGGTTTGTTGTTCCTGCGGCATTTCCGTCAGTAGCCAAAACAGTAGCTGTAGCATCTGTTGTTTGTCGGCCTAATATAAAAAATCTTCCTTGCGAAACACCTACGGTGCTAGAAATCGGAGGAAAGCCAACACCAAAAGCTACAGACCCTACAATTCCTCTAGCGGTTGCATAGTTTCCACCAAGGACTGTTGAATAGTCAGCATTTGCTTGGTTATTTGAACCACCAGAAACTAAAGACCTTACACCTGAAGATACATTTACTTCACCACCACCAATGAATGAAGATAGTCCAGTAGCTTGATTGTTAAATCCTCCAACTACTGCTGACCTTTGGGCTGTTGCTTGGTTATTTTGTGAGCCAACAACTACAGACTGAAGTCCGCTAGCTGTATTTTGTTGACCACCACCAACAAAGCTCCAATCACCACTAGCCACATTTCGGTTAGCCGCAGTACCAGCATCACCACCACCACCGATAAATGAATAACTACCAGTAGCTTGGTTGTTTCCTCCTCCTACTACTACTCCATGAGGAGTGTAGAAAGATAGAGTAATACCAGCGGCAGTTGTAGCGGCTTGGCTGATTGTGAATGTATAAGCCGTACCAGTAATCGTTGTAGATGCAACAGTTTGTGATACAGATACAGTCCAAGTAGAAGCTGAACCACTTACGATATAAGTACCAGCAGTTACTCCTGTACCAGTTAGAACCATACCAGCAATAATCGTACCGCTAGATAACGAGCCAACTGTTAAGGTTGTTCCGCTAATGGTTGATGTCGCCATTACAGCAGGGGTGCCAGTAGTTACAGCAGATGTGGCATATGTGTAGTTTGTTACACCAGTAGCCTGAAGCACTTGACCAACTTTTACAGAGGCATTTGTGGATGTTAGATATAGTGTTGTTGATGCTGTAGAAGCAATAGTTGTTGCTTGAGTTGTTATTGCTGAACTACTTGTAGCAGAATTGGTAAAACCGCCCCCAATAAAATTAAAAAATCCAGCCGCAGAATTTAATTGCCCGCCAACAACTCCAGAATAATCTCCTCCTCCTGCTGTATTTGTGCTTCCTGCGCCAACAAAAGCGGCTGTACCACCAACCGCACTATTATTTGTACCTCCAGCAACAGTAGAATAAAAAGCAGTTGAAGTATTTTGCCTTCCACCACCAATAACAGAATATGAACCACTAGCTATTTGACTTGCTGATGTCCTATTCGTCTGCCAATCAACCGCATTAGCACCCCTAGCATTACCACCTACTGTAGATGATGTAGTAGCTTGTGCTTGTAGTGCGCCTGTTCCTGCTGGAGAAACATAAAGACTACCATCTGATTGAAGTCCTAGTCCTGCTACTCCACTAAAGGATAGGGTAGGAGTTCCGTAAACTGCTGTAGTGGTTGTGGGGACATAGGTGTTGGTTACAGAGCCGATTTCTAATTGCGGGGCGGCTACATAAATAGTTAATCCTGTTCCTGTGTAACTATTTGATGTTCCATTTTCCGACATCATTATTTGGAAATAACTAGCCGCTGCCGCTGGACTTAAAGTCATTGAACAACGATACCAACCAGTAGCTCCAGCCACAACAGTTATAGAATAAGATGTAGCGCCACTACCAATATTTGCTGAAAATGCGCCAGTAGAAATGTTAAAAATAACACCATTTCCAGATGCTACCAATATAACATAATTAGCTGTACCAGCTTTGGCATAAACACTTAAAGTGTATGCACCACCGTTGAATGTACATCCGTTGTAAATTTGGTGCGTATTTGAAGCTACAACACCGTCATTTAATAATGCCGCAGTAGTTCCACCAAACGGGTCAGATTGACCGCCAGTAACAGTTATATTATTTTGTGTCCAAGTAGTTGTTAAATTGCTACTTTGGGTTATTAAATTCTCACCAGTACCTTTTAATACTTCTGTCTGTCCTGTAATAGTAGTAAATGTACCTGCGGCTGGGGTTGTTGCTCCGATGACTGTGTTATCTATTGTGCCGCCGGTCATAGCCAGCGTAGAGCCGTTATAGGTTAAAAGAGGAACTCCACCTAATACACCAGCATTGTTGTATTGAATCTGAGTGTTTGTGCCGCCGATAGGTGCTTGGGCGCCACTATAGCCAGACGTGCCAGAGTAACCGCTAATTCCAGAATAACCAGATATACCGCTTGCACCTACAGCACCAGAATAACCGCTATATCCCGAAATTCCACTAAATCCAGAATAACCAGATGTTCCAACTGCGCCAGAAGCAGTAATTGTCCAATTGCTAAAAGATGCTACCCCATTCACATAAGTCATATTGACTGTTAGTGAAGTCCCTGTAAATGCGGTTATTAAGCCTTCCATAAATTGAGATGGCACAGATGTAGAAAATACTCTGACATATTGCCCAACAGCAAAAGCTGTAGTAGAAGCATCTAAATTGGTAGTAAAAGATTTGCTACCAAGACTTAATGAATTTGACCCAGTTGCAGTTAATCCATAATAACCTAAACCAGAATATCCACTAAAACCACTTATGCCCGACGCACCACTACCAGAATAGCCTGAAAATCCACTAAAACCGCTTATACCGCTAAATCCAGACCAACCTGATACACCAGACCCAGAATATCCAGAAAAGCCACTATAACCGCTTACACCGCTTCCGCTATAACCAGATATACCAGAGTAACCAGAATATCCAGAAATGCCTGAGAAACCGCTGTAACCAGAAATGCCAGAGTAACCCGAAAAACCAGAATAACCAGATGTGCCTGGTGGCCCTACAATTTCACCTACATTGTTCCAAGTTGTGCCAGACCATACATAAAGATCGCCATTGGAAGAAACAATGTAAGCATCGTTTGGAAGATTGCCAACTAAAGGCAAATCGGCTGGTGTTGCAACCGTGCCTTTAATGTTAATTGATGTACCTTGTTGGCCACTATATCCGCTAAATCCAGAATAACCAGAAACGCCTGATCCGCTATAGCCACTTATGCCGCTATAACCCGAATAACCTGATGTGCCACTAGCACCGCTAAACCCACTAATGCCGCTGTAACCAGAATACCCAGAAACACCAGAGCCAGAATATCCACTAAAACCTGACCATCCAGAAGTACCACTAAAGCCAGACCAGCCACTTACACCTGATCCACTAAAGCCAGATTGACCAGAAAATCCAGAATAACCAGATAACCCAGATTGACCTATTGCGCCACTATATCCAGAAATTCCAGAAAAACCACTATACCCTGATGTACCGCTTCCAGAGTAACCCGAATATCCGCTAATCCCAGAACCACTATACCCAGAATAGCCGCTATAGCCAGATTGACCAGAATAGCCACTAAATCCAGATTGACCAGATTGACCACTATAACCTGAGTAACCGCTTAATCCTTGTGGGCCAACTAATCCACGATCAATCTTGATAGTTTGATTAGGTGGAGTTGTAACTTTAACTGTCTGCCGTGCTTGTGGCACTACAGATACAGAAACATTATTTTGATCCGTTACATTAACTTTTATACCCATGATTACTCCACAACAATGCCATCAGAGCGGATCAAAAACAACAAGAAGATGATGTAATCATTTGCGGGGTTTGATCCTGATGCGGGAAAACTAATCTTGATGCGACCAGAATAAGCTACGCAGTCTTGTGCGCCAATATCTAATTCTGGATCATCAGACATTAATCCCCAGGTTGAATCGTTAATAACTAAAGTAAATTTGCCTTGTGCGGCAACTTCATTTGTAATAGTAAGACTGATAGGCGTTGGAGTTGGGCTGTAATCACCAATATCAAACGATAAGCCATATCTTGAATCTTGAAGGTTTGTAACTGTTCTACGAATGATTTGTGCATCAATCGTGGCAGATGTTAAATCTAATGGTGTTACGCCATCAGATCCTACGATGTCTAAATTCCAATAGGTTTGTTGTTCCCAAACCAATTCCCCCGCTATACAAGGGTTATCAAAACCACTAACTTGAGTGATCGTATTTTGCGAAAACATTGCCATGATTAATCCAATTCTTGATATAGCCCCTATGCCCTCACAGGCGGCTTTAAATCATGTCTTATATTTTAATACTTTCCTTCAGCAAATACATTTACAAATACTGTGCCATCTTCTAATGCTTCAATTTCATGGTTATGACCAGCTAAAAGATTAATTGGAGTAGTATTTTTATCCGCTATTAAACTTTTATTATCTTGTGTTATTTTACAAGAACCATTCATACAAGTAGTTATGTGAGAATATTCATGACTGTGCATTGGTATTCCTTCACCTTTATTTGCATGATACACACGAACTATTGCAGAATTAGAAGTAAAATTGTGTTTAGGCTGAATTGACACTACCATTTTCTTGTTCCGTTTTAACTGGCATCCACATTCCTACATAGTTCATTGGTTTATTTATATATCGAACCTGCATTTCAGTTGCTCCATTTTCTTTTTGAAACATCCGAAATTCAGGTGTTGAATTAGGATATATTTTGTATTCCATTATCCTATTGTTTGTGTACCAGTAGTTTCAGGTTGTGTTGCGGCCGGTGTTTTAGGCGGAGCATAAAGAGCAATTTCACCAAATTCTCCAGCTTTAGCACGATTGTATAAATCTATTCCATGCTGTTCTGGGTCAAAAGAAGTTGCATTAAATGGTAAATCTTCATCTATTTCAGCAAACCGAACAGTTAAATGAATTTGTTGTTCATCTTCTGAATTCCAAAATGGGTTTTTAGCAGATATTAAAGTAAGCATTATTATTCCTTATTAAGATACACGAACTGCAATAGCAAGAACTTGTCCATATGAAAATGCAGTCCCACCCATATATTTCCAAGTTCCTGATAATAATCCACCCACAGCAGTGGCAGTAGTATTTTGAAAGTAACCCCCACTTATCTGAGCATTGCCAGTACCAGCGGCATAATTTCCCCCACTAGAAAAAGTATATCCAGGGCAACAATTGGCATTTGCAATAATACAACAATAACTACCAACAGTATTAAATCCTGGTGCGGCTATACTTAAAGTTCCGCTAGTAGTAATTGTTCCACCTTGTAATCCGTTACCAGTAGCAACAGAAGTTACAGAACCGCCACCAGTAGCAGAAATTGTTACCCCACCAGTAGATGCTGATACAGAGATACCAGTACCAGCCGCAACAGAAGTAACTCCAGCATTATTTATTGTTACCGAACCACCTAAAGCTGGAGTGCCGCCACCAGACAATCCAGTACCAGCCGTAACAGTTATGGATGAGTTTTGTAAACCAGAATTACTGGTTTGTCCTGATGTATTTAATTTATTAGCAAAGTTAGCTAAGTTAAGTGCTTGTGTCATACTGCCCCTGTTCTATTAAAGGTTTGTTGTACCAAAATATTCAAATTGCTTGTTGGCGTTTGTGCCAATGTATATGATGATCCACCAGCAACCGTATAATCTACTGTTTCCAATAATAATACTCCATTATTATATAGATTAAATGCTAATGGGTTGAATGTAAATGGATAAAGTGTTTGCCCAACAGTTGTATAAATATCCACATTTTGTGGCGTTCCATTTGGTACACCAAGATTATTATTTGTCCATTGGATAACTTCTAAATCACCAGAAACGGCATTTACAAAACTAATAGTTTGACCAGATATATTATAATCTTGAGCATTAATTACTGTACCATTCAAAAACAATAACTCATTACCGCTAACTAGGGTAAACCCTGATGCAGTATAAGAACCAACATTGCTTAAACTTGCAGAATTACGGCTATAACTATTATATGTCCCAGAACCACCTACGGAAGCAAACGAAATAATAGTAACAATATCATTAACTACTGCGCCTGTAGCCAAAGTTACTGTTCCAGTTGATCCGCTGGTGTCGGTATATTCAGATGGATTAAGTAAACATCCATTAATTAACACCCAGCAGTTTCCAGATAAATATTCTGTACCTCTAGTTACACTAAATACAGTTTGACCACTAGATGCGGTAAATGCTGTCATTGTGTAATTAAAGGTATCTGGCGGGCTAAATCCAACGACACGACCATAAATATCAATGGTTAATGTAGCCACAGATGAAGTCTTGGTTGGTGGGCCACCAAAGTCTAATAATTGTGCCAATGATGCAATTACTTGTCCTTGTGGATTATTAGTAATAGCAATTTCACCAGTACCAACAGTAGTTGTGCCAGTTTGAATAAGCTGACCAGTACGAGCATTAAGATCAATAATGTTGTAACCATCTTCCAAACCTTGCCAAATAGTAGGATCATAATTAGGATCAGTTGGCACAAATAACGCAGTACCCGCAGACAAAGCCGCATTGCCTGTAGCAAAACTCATTAAATTGTTTCCACGGTTGGAAAACAATAAGTAGTTTAATGTGCCAGATGTACCAAATACGGGGTTTGCGGCATACCATGTGTAATCTGATGGGTTGGTATCAAATACTGCCGCAGAAGTGCTTAAAAGCCCAAAATAGGTCATTCCTCTAGGGTTAGAAGTAAACCCTGTACCAGTTGCGCTAGTAGCATAAGCAATGCTTAAATAACGCTGTGAATACTGGAATGTCATTGGCCGCCATGAGAATACGGTACTTGCTGGGCTATAAAGCGATGTTTCTAAAGAATTGACCATTCTTGTAAAGAAATACCAATTACCAGCGGGAATATTGCTTAAAGTTACTGGTGGCATTGCTACTGAATTACCGTATGGAATACCTTTAGGCTGTACGGCAGTTGTGCCAGCAAACATTAATTGTGATGGCGTTGGGCTTGAATAAGCTGAGTACCAAATTTCTGCATATTCCACAATGCCATTTGTAGATGTTGTTACATCAACTTGAAATGATGGTACTGGCGCAGTTGTTTGCGAATTAGCAATAACTGGGGCTGGTATAGTGCCAAAGCTGTTAGGTGCTGGCAATCCGCTATTAGGCTGTGGTTTATATTGTGTAACGCTGGTATCGTCATAAACCGTTGGGTCATATACCAACAATGTCAATGCCACAGAAATTGTGCCATCTGGCGCAAAGTTTTGCTCTACTTTAATAACTCTAAATAGTTTTGCCACAAAACCATAATTAGCATTAGTTACAGTAACAATGTCACCCGCTTCCAACTCCAAGCCAATATAGTTTATGGTGCAAGTAATTTGCAAATCCATTCGTGCCGCTTTTAAGAATCGTGTAGCTAAAAGCTGGGCTTGCACATCATTATTGACTAATGGCAATTGAATGGTCTGGGCGTTTTGTGGCTCATTAGGATATAGCAATGATGGCGCAACTAAAGACAAATTAACGGTGCTGGTGTTAAAAGAACTATTTAAACTAATATCTGGGAATTGGCATTGTGCAATGTTATAGGTATTAGAAATATCTAAAGACACCACTTGGATAGCAGAAACCATATTGCTATCATTAATATCCATAGCCACGCTATAAGTTGGCTGATTAACAATAACTGACCAAACACCATATATTTCGTTGTATTTAAGCAAACAATCGCAACAGTTCACAATGTTTTGCACATTATCTAAGATGTTTTGAGTTGTATCGATTGCGCCATTAAAGGTAAATCTGGGCTGTGTTTCTGGTACGCCAAGATAGTTATTAAATGTAATAGTCTGGGCGCAATAAGTATTTAATGCGGTTAAGCTGGCAGTATCAATTTGGGCAACTGGAATTGCCCCGCCATATACGGTGCTAGTCAAATAATCATAAATAACATCGCCTGGTGCTATGCGAGAGTTAATGACTTCAAATTGCGTTTGATTAATAGATGTAACACCAGCATTGGCGTTATAAGTTAAATTCACAATAGCAAAAGCGCAGTTGGTCATTAACTTACTGCTATCCCATGTATAAGTAAGTCCAGATGCTTGCATTACAGTAATAGCCGATTGACTACTATTTACAGGGCTGTTTGACCCATTACTATACAAATATATATTTAAATACCCATTTACTTTGGCATCTACTAATCCCGTAGCGGGATCAACCAATCCTGTAACTGCGGTACTGGTATTTTGACCAGGATTAACCGCATACATTTCGTTGCCAACTATTACTGATGGATCAATCGCCTTATTAAATACGATTGTATTAGTTGTGGTATTGATGCCGCTTACGGTGTAATAAATTGGTGAGCCAGAGTTAGCAAATGAAACCAATAAACCAGAAGTGACGGGTATAGATAATGTGCCAGAGTAAGTAATAGTATTGCCAGAAATAGTGGCAATGCTAACACTCGAATCAGTATAAGTAAGGCCGCTAAACAAGCACAACTTACCACCATAATAGATATTGCCATAAGCAATGGAATCCGAACCATTGCCCGTAACTTCGCAGAGTGAAAGAACATAGTATAAGTTTTGATTATCAGAAGTGATTGAAAGATCGGTAATCGTGCCGCCAATATAGCAATTACCATAAACGATTGGCAATTTGTTATTAGTTGCTGGTTGAATTTGTAAATTAGTGCCAGTTGTTAATTGTTGGCCGTTGCTAGTTGGGGCTTTTGGTGCTGTTAAAGCAGAAACTATTGATGATGCCATCATAGTAAGACCCATTGTTACCAATTCGGGCTGATCAAAAACTACCCCAATTGCAACAACAACTGCACCAATAATCGCACCTAAAACGCCACCACCGCCACCCATACTATATCTTCCAAGTGTTCTGTAACTTAGTTGCACCATATCTACTGAAATCAGAATCAGTAAAACAGGAAAAATGAGCTTCTTTTATTTCTCCAGTTTTCTTCATTTCTGTACCAATTTCAATAAACCGCTTAAATAGCTTTAATGATGTTTTGTCGTTTGTGCTATGCCACATAATCTCATGTAATGAATATTCCCCTTCAATAAAAAAACACGGGGCTTTCATTGCGACTAAAACACCACTTAAATCTTTTGCAATTAATATAAATCCAGCACCAGCCAGAATCATGCTTAACTGTTTACCTACATACTGTCTTGACCATTTTGCTTCATCTTTTAATATTTCAAATCGATGAGTATGGCAAAAATGCTCTAATATTTTATAAATTGCATCAAAATCAAATTTATTTGCAAATCTAACTGTTTTGTCCAAAGGCATAATATATTGTCGATATAGTGGCCACTCGGTTCATTGATGTATCACCAGGCGTAAAATATTCCCAGCTTGCATCATTAGTAAACCTACCAACCGTTCTGTTTTGTAAAATCATTTGGATGTTTGCGGCACTAACTGTTACCGTACCAACATACATACGCACTTCTTCCATCCATTGTTCGCCAATGTTGAAAGTGTTAATAAATCCATAAAAATATTGATAAAGACCACCAGAACCACCAGATGTAATTAAAGAGCCATCAGTATTAAAAAAGCCTTTCCACATGGTAATTTGTGCGCCTTTTAGATTACCATTTAGCACCACGCCCAAAAGGGCTGTATCAATACCGACCAAAGTAATTGTGGTTTGATTGGCAGTAGATTTAATGTCCCTCTGAACTTTACCAATCCCAATTAACTGCCCTAATCCGTCAAAAGGTAAAGCATCTACCGCTGGTACTGTAATGGCAGTTGGCGCAGTAGAAAAGCGATATTCTGTAGATGGCGTAACAATACGCACAAAATCCGCATATCGAATATTGTTAGTATTTTGTATTGGTGCTATTACTTGGCTCATAATACTGATTCAAATGCCTTAAATGGCCCAGACCATTGAATAAAGCTATCGTTAGTCATTGGGATCAAATTATAAGTTGGGTATTGTTGCAAAATGATTGGAAAGGTGCAACCAGTATAAGTATTGCCACCTAATGCAACGGTTGTGCCATATTGCCCAATAACCGCATATTCTGGTGATACTAAAGTTGTTAATAAGGTGCGGTGAACAGGAATAGTAACGGTAGTCCCAGAACCACGCATAACATCAGCGGTAGCAATATAAGCATAACGATCAACCTGGCAAAAATCACCAGCCTTTACGATATAAGAAGTTGAAGATATAGATGGCAAACTACCTAATACTAGATTTTTCCCAGCAGATGCGGTTTCCCATTGACAAGCTGAAATTTGAACCGATGTCATGTCGCCTTGATATGCAATGTAATTTACCCATCCAGTAGATGCAAAGTTAAGGTATTGCTCTAGCGATTTATCGTAATAGCGTAAGTTAGCCAATAGACTACGATTTTGGCTGTAAAGCTGATAAGAGTTAGGCTTAAAAGTAAATTGGAATGGAATAACAGTAACAATTTCAGATGTAGAAATACGCTGGTTACGGCTAATAGCTTGACCGACCAATCTCTGATCCATAATCGTTATTTGCTCTGACATTGCCAGAATGGTGCTTATATCTGCCATATTTATCTACTTTGCGGTAATGATCGTTGGGCAGATTGATTAGCCGCCCATACTGCGGTTTGGTTTCTAGCCAAAAACTGTGTAGCTGATTGAGTATCAATAGCAGACATATTGGCAATATATGGGCCGTTATACATTACAGATGGTTGATTTGAACCGCCCATAACATCAGCCAATTTATTGTTTGGCACAACTGTACCACCAGTTTGAGGAATAACCAACTCTGGGCCATTTTCACCAACTATAGCTGGCATACCAGGAGTTAAATCACCACCACCAGCGGCAGTCATAAAATCAGCAGAATATGCTCCCCCTGGTGTTGATGCTCCACCAGCAAACAAACCACCGCTAAACAATCCACCAAATCCACCACCCATTGCGGAAAATAATTTCATTTCTTGAGCTTGCAATTCAATCTTTAACAAATCATTAATAATGCTTTTTGCCAAATCGCCAAAGTTTAATTTACCAGTTTGAACGAATTGATCTAGCGCATTAGTCATCGTATTAGTAATTGCACTAAACATTTTTTGCGCTTGCATAGCGGCATTATCAGAATTTTCTATATATTGTTCATATGCTTTTTGCCAACCATAGCTAAATGATTGTTGATATGCTTGAGTTGCCAATACTTCATCTTCAGTCTTTTGAACATAAGTCTGGGCAGTATCAATAATTTGCTGTTTTTGATCCTTGAGCATTGCAATGGTACGCTGACCAGCCGCAGTCGTTGGATCAGTTGTGGCAATCTTTTTGTCCACATTGTCCAAAGCCTTTTGCATTTCTGCCAAGACTTTGGTAATTTCAGCTACATAATCTTTTTGATTTTTAGTAAGCTGTGTTTCTGATTCTTTAGCAGTCAATAATTGAAACTGAATAGCCGCTTGGCGTTCATATTCTTTTGATAAATCTTGTGCCGCCAATAATTGTTTTTGACCCGCTGGCGTTACTGCACGATTTACAGCTTCTTGTGACTGTTGTTTTGGTGCTTCTTTTGAACGATTTAAAATCTTCTGGGCAAATTCCTCATCGGATTCAGCCATCTTTTTGACTTTATCGTCATAGTCTTTTAGGTCTTGCAAAGCCTTAGAAAAATCACCATGTATAGCATCGGTAGTGGCCGCAATAACGCCTTGTATTTCTGTAAAAAATCCAACAATAACTGTAGCGGTATATTTAAAGACCACAGAAACAGTTTCGGCAGTTGTTTGCAATACATCACCAAAAAACTGAATTGCGCTGGCATCTTTGTGCAACGCATCATAAAGTTGTAATAACGATGGAAATACTGCGTTAGTAAATTCTAATGTAAGTTGATGTGATGCTTCTTTTAATTTAATGCTTAATTCGTGTGCCTGGGTAACAGCTTGGGCATACTTATCCATTTCGCCACGACCTTCTTCAAGGTCTGCCGCCAAACCTTTAATATCAACGCCCCTAATGCCACGACCCAAAACTTGAAACGCCAAACCGTTGCGTTCCGCAGAATCTTGCATTTTTGCAAGACCTTGTACGGTTTTATTAAATAAATCTTCCTCAGATAGCGTTTTTAAGTCTTTTAGGGAAACGCCCAATCTGGCAAATGCTTCTTGAACTTTTCCACTACCTAATGCGGCAGATTCAATTTTTTGAGTAAATCCAGAATAAATACGGCTGGTTTCTTCCGCATCCCCGCCATTTTTCATTAAGGCAGATGATAAGTTTAAAACGGATGCAACCGCTACATCATTGGCTTTTGCTGTTTTAACAACGGAATCGGCATATTCCATTGCTTTATTTGCCATTTCAGCAAATGCGGCAACGGACAGTAATTCGCCAGCCCGTTCTTTGAAATTCTGTAAGGCTTCTTTGGCTTTTTCGATGCCTTGCGTAAAGTCGGCTGTATCTATGCCTAACTTGACCCCAAGACTTGCGATATTTGCCATTTATTTTCCTTTTAACAGACTTTCTGGTACTTTTGGACTCATTAACATAAATGTTAATAATTGCTGATTAGCTTGATCCTTTTTATCTTGTTCTGTTAATGGCGGGTAAATATACCCATACACTCTGGGTATTATATCTTGCAATTTATAACTTGGCTTACCTTTTGGCAATAACGAATTAAAATGACCAGCGGTCAATGTGCCTAATACTTCCAAGATTCCACGATTGCCAATTAATCCATCTGCGTACATAACGCAAATGTCGGTAAATGTTTCTTCATCTATTTGGTTTGGGTCAGACCCGTGAGCAAGGATATAAGCCTTTGTTTGCCTACGAATCGACCCAGTTACTTTCCCTTTGAAGATTCGTAACTTGGGCTAATGGTTCTGGTGATATTGTCCACTACCTCTAATTGAATAGAAAATGGGAATAATTCCTCTACCATATCGTATGTAATAGTATTCATATCAAAAGATTTATCTTCTGGCACGATTAACTTAAACATTTCGGTAATACGGTTTTCAGTAATAACTTTATTTTTGGCGGTTTCTTTTAATGATCTGCCTTTAACAAATACATCATTTTCTTGAAAATCAACATTTTCTTTTTCAAAATCGGTTTTATTATCAATAAATGGTTTAGATAGTTCTAAATAATATTTATTAACTTTATTTTCATCTACTTGTTTAATTCTTTCAGAAATAGCTTCAAATTCCAATGTAGTTGGCACTTTAATCTGGAAAGTGTGGCCATTCATGTCAAATGAACGGGTGCGTACTAAATCTTGATTTTCAACAAATCGTTTGCCTAAAGCATTTGCAAATTGGCTCATGTCATATCCTTCATGTGTTTTGATCTATATTTTTCTAATGCTGATCCTAATTCATTGCTTAAACTATCTAAAATTACTGGTGCTGTATACTCTAAAGCTGGGCGCAAAAATGGTTTTGCAGATTCTTTAGCAGTACCAAATTCTGTAAACATAGCACGACCATCGCTTTCAATACCAATTTGCTTGATATTAGACTTAGTATTATGCAAATTAAAAAAAGATTTTTTCTTTAATTTATTTCCTGGTGCGGTGCTTACACGGCCAATAACAATTTCACCAGGTCTATAATATTTCGATCTTTTATCTTTTGCGTTTGGTTGTCTTGCTTCAATTTGTAATGATGCTCTTAATGCACCAGTATCTAAACCATGACCAGGCTCTAATAATGATTGGGCAGTAGATAAAGTAGGTCTTAATGAATGTCTTACAGCATTAACTAAAATTTTTGCAGAATCTTTTATGCCAAATTCATTTTGTATTTTTTCAACCAAATCATTAAATTCTTGAAATCCTTGAAAATCAAATTTAAGATTGCGCCCTTGAGTCATTTTGGCTTAATTAAATTCTCAAATATGGAATTATTGAGTTTTCTAACAAATAAAGTAATTTCGTCTGGTGTTAGTTTGTCGGCATGATTGGAAGCGATCTGATATGCCAGATCAACTCCCATCAGCTTTTGTTGTTGCCAGCCAAACCAATCTTTAACACCAGAATCGGCTTGACCAGCAAGGTATGTCAAATAGTTTGCTAAATCGTTATTATTTTTTATTGTCGGATTCATATATTAAGTGTTATTTGACCAACCGTATTGATTACCTCTTGGGTGAATCGTGAATGTGCATTTCGCTTCTGCGTTAGGCGCATTGTCGATAGTGAACTCAGAAACACGGCCAGTAAAGGCATATGCTACTGTGTTTGCGCCATCAACTGCGGCAATAACGAATGTACGATCAATAATTCCGCTATAAGCATCGCCACGAATCAACAACAAACCAGCATCGCTTGGATTCCATGCGGCAACGATTGTCATTGAAGTTGGTTTGCTTTGTGTTGGGATAACATCAGACTGACGGCTACCAGCAACATAAAAGTTTGCAGAAGCATCATCTTGGCCAAACTTAGGGATTGCTTCAACATTTAATTGTTCGCCACCAGAGCCAGTACCGTTAGCAACTGTACCAACGATAGAAGCAACTTCGCCAGTCCAAGTAGATAACTGAGTAAGAGTTAATGGTGTTGGAGTTGCGCTAGTTTGACACCATAACGATGCCGAAAACCCAGGTAACACTTGATTTGGGAGAGCCATTTTTAATCCTTCAAAAATAAAAAGTTAATAAAATTATATTATGTTGGAATGTCTAAAGTGCAATCCATAATAATATGGTTTAACTTTACTGTATCATCATAAGTATTATACAACCAAACTACATCAGCTTTGGCGATATAAAACCCGCTTGAACCACCAAATTGCCCATTATATCCGTGCAATGATTGTAATATAGTATTTGATATATTAAAAGCATCATTCTGATCTTGTGCAAACACATTAATCTGAAAGACGGGGCGATCAATGCCCTTATTATTCTGGTTTTGCCCTGTATATACTGGCTGGTGAATATTTCTTAATTGCCAAGTAATAAATTTAGGCTGTTTAGCAAAATCACGGTTAAATACGGCATATACGGGAATTGTATTGCCCACAATAGATTTAAGCTGATATTGAACGGCTTTGCTATATACGGCTGGATTATTCTGGCTCATACTTGTGTCTGTGGATCGTTACGGTAACAAGTAAATGTAATGCTCATTTTGTCATTAGCTTCATTGACATCAGCAATACGCCAATCATTCCCACGCCATGCAAACGCATAATCCACTTGATCTGTGGACATTGTGACGGTATTGGGAGTGTAATTAAGCATGAATTTCACATGATTTTGATAAACCCGTTCATCCTTTGGGATGGTCAAATCGTTACGAACATCCATGACTTTAGCCCTGGTGGTAAACCACTTAGTCAATACGGTGTTAGTTTGACCCATATCATCAACTGATATAGCGACATTATTAACATCCACATTTTCAAAACGGGCGATTGCCATTTACAGCACCGATTCCAAAATAAATTTAGCCCATTTCCCAGTAGTAGGCTTGCATTTTATAAGATACCTAATACTACCGATTGGAATTCCAGTAGATTTACTAGCGTCACTCCAACTTGGATAAATTATGCCATTAACCTTTACTTTCTTTTTATGTGCTTCTGAATTTTTTAAATTATGTTCTTTGCTTTTTGCAATGCCTTTATGAATCATTCGGCATTTTTCTATAGATTCTTTGGTGTGTTTTTTGCCTTTAAAACTTAAACCACCTTGAGGTCCATTGCCATCACCGCCAGCAGATTGATTCACTAATTTATAACCCATATCTTTAAAACAAGAAATAAGCAATTTTTCGTGTTCAAACGCTTCTTTTTCAGTTTTCCATGTTGCTAATTTATTGGCCTTATAACCATGTTTTAAAACAGTATTATGCCAATGCTTATTTCTTGCATCTTTTCTAAGCAATCTATTACCAGAACCTTTGCCTATGTAAAAGATTCTATTTGTATCAGAAGTTATATGGGCGTATGTATAAAACATAACTAAAGAACAAGTGGCTTGTATGGGCGCAAAAGCTGATCTACGCCAAATGGCAACTTAGCCAACTGGCCAACGGTGGTATCGCTACGGTTGTTATAAAGATGGGTCAAAAGCAATAAACCAGCTTGCTGAATAACAGGATAACTAGCCAAAGGATTAGCCGACAAAGTATAAGTAACGACAATAGGATTGCTTATAAACTGATTTACTTCGCTTGGGATGCCGCTAACAATGACTTTGTTGCCAGTAGGATCATAAAAATACTGGTCAGAAGGAATTAGAGTAAATACTGGAGTTGTATCACTTGTGTAATAACCAACGGTATTAATCGTTACCCCTTTTTGACCTTGATTGTCTTGGCTTACTTCTGGCAGATCAAGCATTACTTGTGTGCCACTCATGCCATTAAACGCCCCGTAATAGACTTTATAGCTTACGGAGAATATGGACATACCAAGATAATCTTCAATGGCCATACGGGTCGCTAATTCAAGCCCAAACAGATAATCTGCTTGGCTGGTATCGCCAACCAAATTAAGCTGTTGAAGGATTTGATCCAAACTTAGCCAAGAACTGCTTATATCTCGGCTAGTTTGTTCAATCTTTTCATAGCTAAATGGATTACGAACCGTACCTAAATACGGCCCGTTAGTATAACTATCTAATGGCATATTGGCCTTATGATTCTAAACGGACACCCGCAAATACATCACGAATTGTAGAACATACACGCTTTTCAGCGTACAGGGTTACTGTGCCTGGTTGTGTTTGCTCTAAACGCTGGATGCTAAATTCTTCGTGATCCACAATAGTTACAAACTTATCCCAATTAGCCAAATAGATTGGGAAGTTTCCGCTTCCAACTACTTGCATATATGGGTTTGGAACGACTGGGAATCCAAATACATGAGCAACTGCGCCACCATCAGAATCACCAACTTCAACAAAGAGTGGCTGACCAGTAGAACTGGTTAATTCACGCAATGCAAGGATAGTATTTGGGTGCATATGCCATGCTGTACCTTGCAAACTCCAATATTGGGCTGGCAATGCAGATGCTAGGGATGCAATATCGTTATAAACGATTGTGCCACCAGTAGCGGTGCTTACAGTCTTAACTGTATGCAAACCATTAGTTGCGGCAGAGCCGCTAGTACCAAATGCGGCAGTAGAGCCACTTGGATAATAGTTTAGACCACGCAAACCATTTGTTGCGCCAGTTGATGTAGTGCCAGAACCAGCTTGATCGTTATTTTGGATCATTGACAATGCTTCTTGTTGGCTAAATTCCAACATTAAATCGCCAACAACGGCTGGATCAAGGTTGTTAATGTCATCCATTGCGGCAGTACGGATTGGCAACTGCGCTGTAATGGCTTGTAAAGGTAATTGCCAGAATGATGTAGCAATGTTTGGGCTACCAGTATTCACATTAACTGGATAACCCCAGGGATTTGTAGGATTGGTTGCGTTACCAGTCTTTACTACAAAAGCCTGATCTGAACCAATCGTTGTAATTTCTCGGCTTGATACCCGCAATGGGTTAGCCATACGCAAAGATGCAAACGCATCATCATAAATAACACGGCCACCAACCCCAGAGCCAGAGCCAGTAAGGGTGGATGCTTCTTTTAAGTTCACCTTAACCTCTTTACCGTTTTTATCGGTAAGGGCTGATTTGATTGCTTCTAGGATTAGTTGGTTTTTCATATTTCTTCCAAAAGATTAAGTTGGGGTGGTCTTTTGAACCACCCCGCCTTTATTACGCTGTTGCTGTTGCTGTAGAACGGTAAGCGATGATAGAGAGTGGGTCTACATTTGATGTAGCCAAACGCTTCTCACCGTAAAATGTGATGTAACCAGGCAATGTCTGGTCATATCTACGCAATACCATGTTCAAACGATCAACAATGGTATGGCCTCGTTGCCAGTCACCGAAATACATTGGGAACAAGTTAGCCGCTGTGTTACCAGAGAACTCACTTGGATTATCAACATATTTATTGACTACAACATCAAAGCCCAACATACGGCCAACGATACCATCAGCATCACCTGGGTGCATTCTTTCGAAAATTGGTGTGCCGTTAGAATCTTTCAAGCCACGAATTTGTGCCAAGAAGATTGGGTTTACCAAGAATTTCGCTGTAGGTGTCCAGTATTGTTGTGGCAAGTTGTAAATGAAGTTAATCAAATCTTGATAAGTTACATTTGCCGCACCAACTGTGTTGCCGTTAGTAGTTAATTGGTCATATACAGCCAAGCTGTTCAAACCGTTGCTAGTAGCAATACCAGAAGTACCGAACGCACCAGTAGTGATTGTGCCGCCAGTATAAGTGCCGTTAGCACCATAGTTAGCGTATTGATTCAAACCACGCAAACCTTGTGTACCACCATATGTATTAGGAGTATCAGTTTGATCGTTGTTCTTAATCATGGACAAGCCTTCTTGCTGGCTAAATTCCATCAACATATCATCAACAATGTTAGCTTCCAAACCATCGATGTCATCGAGTGCCGCTGTACGAACTGGGAACTGGACATTCAAGTCTTGAAGAACTTGTTGCCAAATAACTGTAGATTCAGTAGTTGGGTTAGGGCCACTTGATGTGTTGTTGTTTACTGGATAACCCCAGAAAGCACCAGCATTACCAGTTTTTGCACGGAACTGATAAGTAGAGCCATCAGTTGTTACATTACGGGAAAGGCCACGCATAGGGTTAATCAAACGAAGTGTATGGAACACAGGATCGTAAGCAGTACGACCACCGATGTTATAACCGCCACCAGTCAATGAAGAACTTTCAGTTAAGTATGCTTGATATTGTGATTCATCTTCAAACATCTTGAGTTCTTTTTCCATCGAACCTTTTTTAGCAAACTTTTTGAGTTGCTCACGAACCATCTTGTTTACATCTTCCTTGATGGTTTTAGCTGGTTTGATGATGGAAGGTGCGGCATTGATTTCAGCAACACGGGCTTTGATGGTTTCTAACTTCTCATCCATCTCTACCTTAACTGCTTCAACGGCAGACATAGCTTCGGTTTTTACTTCTTGAATCTTAGATTCGTTTGATGCTTCAATAGCATCTAACTTTTCAATGATTTTGTCAGACATGATTTTTCCTTATTTGATGCGTTTAGTTAATGCCTTTAACAATTCTCTTTCCTCTAGGGCTTTAAGAACTGTATCAGCTTCGTTTACCACCGCTTCCAACTCACTTGGTTGTGGTGTTTCTTTAATAACTTCCTTGTTTGCATCACGCAATTCAAGAATCTTTTTAAAGACGGAAGATGCGGTGGTCGCACCTTTCTTGGACAGCCCAGCATCACGCAAAGCCTGTTCAACTATACGAGGATTCAAATGCCCTTCGGCATCAAAACACTCTAATCTTTGAATTTCAGCATTAGGATTGTTTGGGTACATAACTACAGAAACTTCCCGCAAACCACCTTTAGTAATCTGAAAATAGGATTCATCATCATCGTTATCATCATCCATTGGATCACCGTCAGCACCAACCCAACACGCTTCATCTGCATATGCGCCAACTGAAACGCCACCAAATAGATTTGGAGATGATTTCAATACTTCATAAAGGTCAGAACCAGTAGAAGTATTCATAAATAGATTGCCTTTAGCAACCATGCCTTCTTTATCGAAGTTAAATTCATTCCATTGGCCGACTGGCATACCCATGTCGTTATGGTTTAAGAACATTGGTAATGGTTTACCCTCAGACTTAAATTGCTCTGCCCATTCGGAAAAGCCATCAGGCTGATAGTTAAATTTTCTACCGTCTGCGCCCTCACGCTTGCCCCATGTAGTAACACGAGCAACAATATTGCCGCTAGGAGTTTGGGATTCTTTGCCTTGTTTTTCTAGGCTTAGTTTTGCTTCGCAAACGACTGTCAGGTTTTGATTCATTTATAATCCCATCTATAATCGAGTAATCGATGTCGTATATTATATGAGATTTTTTTGATTTTATCGGTAGTTTAACATTTAACCGCTTAATCATTGAATCAAATTTATCTTTTATTGTCATTAGGTTTTGCCAATATTCATTTTGCTGGTTTGATTACCGCCACCGCCACCAGTATCTTGTGGACTTGTACCTGGAATGATTTTAGCTGTTTTTGATGTTACTGGTATATCTGTAGATGATAATTTTTGAGTATTTACGCTACCCAACTCATCGCCACCATCAATTTTTGCAATATTAAGATATTCACGGGCTTCATTAGGGGTCATAATGCCACCAGCAACGCCAGCATTAACAAAGTTCATTTGATCTAATGCCGCACCTTTTAAGAAGTCTTTAGTATCAAAACGAATAGCAAGGTTTGGATAACCCTTTAATAATCCCATTTTGAATTTCTGCTCAATATTAATAATCATTGGGTACATGGTAGTTTTATAAAACTCATCCAACAATGTTTGAGTATTATTATATTTACCAACTTCCAATCCTAATAATTGTGCTGGAACGCCAAATAATGCACAAATACGCTTGGTAGTTTGATCTTTTAATTTGCTGGCTTCTGCATCTTGCAATGTCAGCATATGAACAGGCGTATAAGTCATGCCTTGATCTAGTAACATACCTTGACCTGGTTTGCTCAAATCGCTTGGGCGGCTACCAGTCATGCTTGACCATGCTTCTTTCAATCTGGCGGCAATATCTTTAAATTTGCTATCAGGAATGACTTGAGTTGTGCTGAAAATGCCAGATGGTTTTGCACCGTTTTGCATGACATAGTTGGCATACAAGTCAATATCAGTATCAAGTGCCACCAATTCAGTTGCCAAAATGCCTTTGTTAAAACCAGCAGAACCTTGCCACGGGGCTTCTGTGCAATGTATTACTTGATAAGCGGCTAATGGCTCATCTTTGTTAAATCCGTATGTTGGTGTAGATACACGATATGTAGGATAACGGGCTGGGCTGGCTTGTACGGTAATCAGGGTTGCATCAAGGTTATACAACTCAATCGGAGTTTGATTCGGGTCTTTTTGGTCTTTACGGTATAGCAATGTAAATACTTCACCAGCTAGGGAATACCATAATGCCCATTGATACCAAAACTCATATTGGTTTTGGAAGTTATTTGGCTCAGTTAGCAGATTTAATATCTGTTTTGCTTTGTTTTTATCCCGTGTGCCAGATTTATCGGACTTTAAACAATCCTCAAAAGTGCCATCATCAGTCTTATACATGACTGATACTGAACATTGTGCCAATGCTCTAGCAATCATATTCGCACAAGACATAACGGTACTATTACGGGAAAGTACCGACATATCCACTACACGGCCAGCGTTTGTGGCTGATGCTGTGGTTACATACAGTAATTGGAAGTTTGCGCCTTGTTGCCCACCTTGATTCTGGCGAAGAATCTGGTTACCAAGCTGGGTTTGACCAAATAAAGTATTGTTTTCTGCAAGGTTTTGCACGGAAACTTCTGACAATTTGCCCTCATTTTTTGGCAAATTGTATTTATCTTTGTTGAATATATCTAACATTCCCATGATTTTCCCTTACATTTTCTAACGATTTTACATCAAAAACTTCTAAAACCGAATGAATTGCTTACAAAAGGGTTATCTAAACTACAATGAGCCGCAATAATCATAGCAATAATGCCGTCAACTTTGGCTGATTTGTCAGATTCGTTCTTCCGAACCTTAATATTGCCGTTTACATCTTCATAAACTTCGCAGTTTCCTAGTTGCCATCCTACAAATGGGTTACCATCGTGTTTAATCTGATGGTTCATTATTAGCTTTTCTACATACTTGGAAGGATTATTTAGCACCGCCATTCCCTGTCCAACCTTCTTTACAGGAATCCCAGCATCATGCAAACGAGCAACCATAGAAGCGGCATTGTAAGCATCGTAACCTACCTCTTTTACATCATACTTTTCGCATTGTTGTTTGATGAATTCGCTAATCTCCCGATCATCCATTACATTACCTTCGGTCAGCTTGAGAATCCCAGATTGGATTGCTACTTCAAATATATCCAAGTAATGTTTGGGTATTAACTCAAGTGCTGCTTCTGGCAAAAAGAATTGAAACTCTGCGTAATACTCATTTTCTTCATATCGCTTTAAAGTGCAAACGGCATTTAAGTCACGAGTGGCGGCCAAGTCAAATCCAATAAATACAGCTTCTGGATCTTGCGCTGGCAACTCATCAGCAGATTGATCCCAGTAATTACGGTCAATCCATGCGCTATTGGCACTAACATATATGTTAAGTGTCTTGCATAAGAATTCATTAAGTGCGGCTGGCTTGTGTTTGGCTTCTTCGCAACGCTGGGCAATGGCATCTTCAAATACACTAATGCCGTGCATTGGGTTGGCTTTTGCCCAGGTCTTAGGGTCTTTCCAATCATCTTCTGGATCTAACCCATATAGCAAACCAAACCAACGGGGATTGTCAGTAGCTTCACCATTAAGCATCGATTCAAACATCGACATATCTTCATAAAACTTGGTGTCTTTAGTAAAGCTGGCGGTAGTGATGTATATGCGCAACGGATTTTGACGGGCAACCATACCAGAATGTAATACTTCAATAGAATTGCGATCTACGATTTGGGCGGCTTCATCCACGATTACGCATGATGGGTTTTTACCGTCACCAGTTTTTTTGGTGTCACGGGATAACGCTTTAAACATGGACTGCGAATCGCCAGCGTTTTTAATTTCATACTTACTAACTTCAAACCATGATTGCGCTTCTGGCGGCAAGTTTTCAATAAATCCTTTGGCGGCATCAAACACAATCGTTGCCTGTTCACGGTTGGTTGCCAGGGTAAATACTTCTGCACCAACTTCGCCAAATTTTAATTCGTAAAGAGCAATGATAGCTGTTAGTGTGGACTTACCAGCTTTACGGGGAATGTAGAGTATTACATCCGTCACCATCCGTTTAGATACATCCGTCTTTTTACGGAATCCATAAACGGCACAAATAAAGAAAATTTGGAATGGGTCTAATACTATTGGCTTGCCAGCATCAGGGCCTTTAGTGTGTTTCATGTGCGATGCAACATCTAGCACATGGGCGGGGAATCTAGGATCAAAAATCCAATCCCATTCTGTATTAGCGTATTGATTTAAAAATCGTTGACAAGATGAACGAACATTTCGGCAAACATTAATTTTGCCATCGATTACATCGTGTGCGTATTGAACCCCTAATTCCCAATTCATCTAGCCAATGGGCCAGCGGCTAATCTTGCAACTGGCGATTCTTTTCTTATATTAGTCTTTACTAACTTAGACTTAGGGGTTAGCCCTAATTCGTTCATCAGCCTTACGATTTGTGTCAATGTCTTATCCCTAATACTAATCAACGGATTTGGTGCAAGGGTCTTGCCATCGTTGGTAGATATTATTAGGTCTGCACCAACCAAGCCAATATTACAACTCACATAGGTTTCGATCTGGTCAGCCAGCATACTTAGCGTATGTTTGTTCTGGTCATCATAGATTCCATAACTGTCATATATGTAATCGGCAGTTTCTTGGGTGAATTTCTTTTTGTCCCAGGCTAAAGGATTTTCCATCCACTCAGCGTAAGGAATTCTTTTGCGTAAATTCGCACTTAGGGAATTCCCTTCGACTAAGCGCAACTCAGTTGGTTTGTTTTCCATGTGAACTATTATATACCCCCCCTCATACTTTGTCTTTTGTAGAAATTTAGCCCCCGTGCTTGCTTTTTAAAACATCCACATTATTTAAGTTTCTAGCAATGCTTCCCAACCTATGCGTATTGGGCATTAAACAGGGCTGTGAGCCACGATCAACTTGTAGTCGTGGATAGCATAGTCTTTGATGCCATCGCTTGTGTAGTGCCTGTATATTCCGTTTTGTTCTAGTGCAGTCTTTGAACTATGACATTCAGCACATAGGCTTTGTAATATGTTGCTATAAAATGCGTGACTGCCTATCTGTGACCAAGCGAATAGATGGTCTATATGCTTGGCAGAAGTAACAATCCCTTTGCATAAGCAAGCCTGGCATAACGGTTGCTTGCCAAGTTGCATCGTTCGCATAGTTTTCCATGTAGGCGTTTGGTAATAGGCGTTGTTTTCTGCTCTATGTTCTTTTGGGGCGAATCGCCAAACATCACGGCCACCGTGTTCGACACAATGAATACTGAACTTAGACCTGGCGTTAGTGCATCCTAATGTTTCGCACTTGGTATTACTTGGTAGATATGGCATTTTTCTTCAATGCTAATCCAATGGAATAATGCAATGCTTCCCAATCGCCACGCTGTAATACAACTGTGATTAATTCCTTGTCTTGTTCTATCTTTTCAAACATCTGCGTTAATGTTTTGGCTTGATGTTTTTGCTCTTTTTTTGATCTTTTTTCCATTAATGATTGGGATCTTCAATAATATGCAATGGGTTGTTATCAATCCATATATCAATATCAATGTTGTGTTTTTCGCAATATGGCTGTTTTGCTTGTCCTTCGGTCAAAATCACATTCTTTTTGCCGATTACTTTGCCGATTGAATCAAATAAATCTTTTTTTTCTTTGTCATCGGTTGTGTGGCTTACGCAACAAACATCCCATTTACGCATCCAGCACATATAAATGAATGTGTCCCAGAATTTAGGATCAGCGGAATAAGTATTATGATAATCAAGAGCAACGCAAAGATTCTTTTCACGCTTTTCAGTAAATCCGCTTGCATGGGCGGCAACTGATACGGCCAATGCTTTGCCTTTAGTCGCAAATGGGCCTTGTGATCCCCAATACCAACCATTTGATTTCTTAACTATTGGCATTTTGATCCTTTGGCAACTTTGTATGGTGATAAGTATAAAGCCATACTTGTTTACGGCCTTTTGATTGAGATTCGACTAAATCACGGCTTAAATGTCTTGCTTTACGCAAATAACATAAAGCCATTGATATTTCGTTTGGTTTTAAATCTGGGTTTGCTTCTCTAATGTTTTGTAAAGTTTGAGAAACACCTTTGTCAATAAATGTTTGTCTTACTTTGTTTGCCGCATTTGCCATATATTATCCTTTTGAGTATATGTATTATATCAACCTTTTCGGGGTTTTTTGGGCATTATTGGCTTTGCCAGTTTTGGCGGTGGTGTTGCAAAGTACGATTTTGGCAAATGTGGATGATGCGCTTTGATCTTATGAACACCAGCAATATGTTCGTGCCGCTTTAATGGGTCTTTGGGTTTATTGGCCACATGATGTACGCCATGTAACTTTTCGTGATGCGCTAAACCGATTTTTGGCTCATTTTTGATGTGTTTAGTCGTTTGGTCTTGATGATGATATTTTGACCCTTTGGTTGGCTTTTTGGGTTTCTTTCTCAACATCGATCATCCTTAATACCCGCAATGCGGATTCCACATCATTAGCCCGTACTAATGGGCCGCCTATCCAGTTAGCTATAAATTTTAATTGCTCTTTTGTGTATAGGGCTTTTGGCGAACTCTTAACTTCCATTAAAATCGTTGTGTTCTCATACGCAACCACAAGATCGGGAAAACCCTTACCAGCTTTTGACATATCAACAACAAATGCGCCATGTTTTCGCAACGCATCCATAATTTCTTGTTGGTTTTTGTCAGTCTTTTTTGCGTAAGTCATTGATTTGTTATTAAAATGTATTAGTATTATATAACTTTATCATTAAAGGTAGGTCATGGCACAAAAACCGTTGTCAAAAACAGAATTGCAAGAAGCCTTAAATGCTTATGCAAAGATGGGAAGCAAGACTGAAGCCGCCAAGTTATTAGGAATCAATCCCAATACCTTTAATACAAGAATTAGGGTAGCAAAGTCTAGTGGTCTGCAACCCACGATCAAGGTAGCCAATAAAGAATTAACTGAGCTTCTAGAAGCGCAGGATAAGATCAGACAGCTTGAGTCTATGCTTAACGGTCAAGAAGAAGAAAAGTTAACATCGGACTATATCAAAAAAGTGATATTAAAGATGTCTACCGCCAAGACTTCTACACCAAACTGGTTGGTTAAACCAGTTAAAGGCAAGACAGTAGCAGGAATACCGACCTTATTTGCTTCAGATTGGCATTGGGGCGAAGTTGTAGACCCTAATCAGATTAATAAAGTCAATGAATACAATATCGCTATCGGTCAAGATCGTGCTAGGGTAATGATCGAAAAGACTATCGACCTACTGAAAAACCATGTAGCACACTCAAATTATGAGGGAATTGTCTTTGTGCTAGGTGGGGACATGGTATCGGGTGACATCCATGAAGAACTGATGGCTACAAACTCGATGGAAATCATGCCGACAGTCTTAGATTTGTTCGGTGTCTTAACTTGGTGTATTCAAACACTAGCAGATGAGTTCGGAAATGTCTTTATTCCGTGCGTAAGTGGCAATCATGGGCGCAACACGCACAAAATCAGGGCAAAGGGTCGTAACTTCACCTCATTCGATTGGTTACTCTATCAGTTCCTTAGTAAACGATTTGAGGCTGATAAGCGTGTTCAATTTCATATACCCGATGGCCCTGATGCCTATTATTCAATCTACGGACATAAATATCTACTTACACATGGGGATCAATTTCGTGGGGGTGACGGTGTCATTGGGGCTTTAGGGCCAATCATTCGGGGTGACCACCGTAAACGCTCTAGAAATGCTCAGATTGACATGGAATACGATACGATGCTCTTAGGTCATTGGCATCAGTTAATCCAGCTAGAACGCCTTATCGTCAATGGTAGCCTTAAAGGTTACGATGAATACGCTTACAGCAACAATTTTGGGTTTGAGCCACCTCGTCAAGCACTTTGGCTGACTCATCCCGATCACGGTTTAACCTTTAGTATGCCCGTGTATGTCGATAGGAAAAAGAAACAACACAATACCGAATGGATTAACTGGAAATGAAGTTAAATCCTGAAGTTATCCGCAATGCGTATGCCAGCCTTTGTTGTGTATACCCATTTACTAAGTGGAATCTTCCTGTGCCTGAAGAAATTGAATTTGTAGTGATTCACGACCCTGAAACAATGGGTACTTATATGTACGACTGCGGAGAGGATTATGAACACACTATTACGATTAGTTCTGCTCGCTGTGGGCATTATTACACTATGCTCACAACTCTTTCGCATGAGATGGTTCACATGAGTTTTCACCGTCAAAAGGGTGATAAGTGGTCACATCATTCCGCAGAATTTCGTAGGCGGTGCAAGATCGTAGCGTTTGAAATGGGCTTTGATGGGCTGGAATTGTAATCTTTTTTCTACAAGATCTAATAATTCATCGTAAGTAATGCCATAGTGCTTTTCGAAGGCTTTAGTGCCTAATCCATGCACTCCGTCATTGCCCCGATGATGTCTAACACAGAGGGGCAATACATCGCAATCTTTTCTGACTGCCCCGTACCGCCTAATGTGATGCAATTCGACTGGCACATCATCCGTTTCGAATCCATTATGCCAACATACAATGCAACCAAGTCTTGCAATTCTATCGAGTTGCTTTTTCTCATTTAGTGTAATTTTTCTTTTCCTAATTCAATAGCTAAATCTTCAAGTTCTTGGGCAATATCGACAATATCACTAGATAACAATACCGCATCTTGTCGTTTGTTTTTCAAAAACGCATCGTGCAGTTTTTTGGTTAGTATTGTCATGCGAATCATTGGTTCTGCGTAATCTCTCATAGCGTGATCTTTTCGATGTGTCGATTGGAAGCCTGTATTGTGCGCCAGGCATCAAAGCGCATTTTGGATAGTTCGAGAATCCATTTTAATCGTTCTGCTTCTTTTGTCGCTAAACCTATATCGTGACCTAATTGCACATAGTCTTGACTGGCATATGCTTCCCGTTCTTGTGCGCCAATAGCATTTTCACCACTACGCTTCATCATAATACTTTTTAGTGATGATTTATAAACTTCAAGCTGGGCCAATGTGCCTTTGGCATCACTCCACGCTTCAAAGTTGCGTTCTATTTCGTCAAATATAGATTGAAGTTCACTATCAAATTTCATTTAAGATTTAACCAAAGTCCTGTTTGCCCAATGGCGTAACCAATCCAAATAATAGCGTTGGCCGTTGCGCCTTTTTGAAATTGCAGTATTCCAGTAATTAAATATCCAATGCCTGTTGCGGCAACGATCCATTGCTCAACCATTCGCCATCCTTTCCACTATTGCCCAATTTGTATTGCTCATAATACAATTCCCAAATGCGTTGTTCAAATTTGGCTTTAGGTATATATTCACGAAACTTTTGCAATCCCCAAGTCTTACGCCATACTATTAGTTGTCTTACTGCGCAATGCACCCGATATTCGTTGTCTGTATTCCCAGAGTGATTCGCCAGCATACGGGTTTAAGCCGATTTCTTTGCCTTTTTTGAGGGTAAGTTCTTCAGTTGAAGTCCAGGGGATTTCTTTTTCCTTTGGGGCTTCAAGGGTGATTTCATCGTTGTATCTTTCACCATTAAGCCAGGTTGAAGGGTAGGGAATGTAGGCTCTGTCGGTGTTTTGGAGTTCCCAGTATTGAATGTGTAAATCGATAGCTTTAATAGCAAGTTGTCGATTCTCTGAGCTAAGTTTTTTCCATGCTTTTTCAGCATCCTTTTTAGCCACCTTACGGGGGTATCTTTTGTAGAATTCTTCAAACATTCTTTCTCCTGTTCTATACCTTCTTTAATTGCCGCAACTACGCCTTTTTGTACCAAAAACTGTAAACCTTCTTCATCATAATGCACTACACAAATCGCACCGCCATCTGGCAATTCTTCCATGTGTTCTACTGTGATTTCCATAATTTATCCTTTGTTATTAGACAGAAGTAAGTTTGTATAGTAACTATCTTAGTTATGTATTACAAGTTCCTTTGAGGATGAGCAAACCTAGCCTACCTAGATTTGCCTTCAACTGTGTTTTCCTTCTCGGAATCGCAGAACCCGTCAGTCTTTCGTGGAATCGGCACTAACTTCGCCACCGATATTGCGCTATTACATCCACTTACCCTACTAGCAACGCTTGTATTCTGATCGCTACGATGTCGTTAGAGCCGCCAATCAGAACCAGCAGAAATAGAAAAACCCCTTTAGGTTGCTCTAAGATGATGTTGCTTAATAAATGGGTCAGGTCATTTACTAAACACTCAGAACAACCCAAAAGGGTCTTATCCATGACCTAAAAACTAAACAGACATCACTCCGCTGATGTGATTATAAACACAAATCAAAAATAGATGCAACTAAGCTGAAATTAGTGTAATATATGATTACCCAAATAGGGTAAAAGGACAATATATGATAAATCCGATGGAAGAATTGGAATATGAAGTTTATGAAGCATTTGAAAAGCTGGATAAGGGCGAAATGCCCAGTAAAAGTGAAGTAATGGCGTTGAAGTTTGCTTGCGGCTATACCAAACCTCATGCAACAACAATGCTAAATGCAATTTTTGATGATTTTGGAAAAATTTTTACTAAGGAAAAAAAATGATTATTGACGATACACCAACACAAGAGTTTAGAAAGATTGAACCAGGTAGCTATCTGGGTAGATGTTTTAGCATTATCGATTTAGGACACCAGACGGTAAATTTTATTGAGAATGGTCAACCATCTGCAAAACAACAACACAAAGCAATGATTAGCTTTGAATTGTTTGGTGAAGATAGCAATGGCCCATTAGAAATTGATGGCAAACCATTGGTGATTAATAAGAAATACACCTTTTCAATGAATGAAGCGGCAAGATTGCGTTTAGACATTGAAAGCTGGAAAGGTAAAAAGTTGGTTAAAGGTGTCGATTTGCCGTTTGATATGAAGGCTATGTTGGATAAATGGGCAATGGTGAATGTGGTACACAATCAATGGAATGGCAAAACATACGCCAATTTGGATGCTTTATCACAAGTACCATCCATGATTGTTAAAGCTGGATTCCCTAAAACCCATAACGAAATTGTTTTGTTTGATTTAAAGAAATACACCAAAGATTCTTTTGAAAAGTTGTGGCCGTGGGTACAAGACATTATTAAGAAATCAGCGGAATGGTCAAATAGCGTTGACCAAAATCCAATTGTTGATGATGATGTTCCATTTTAGGAGTTGATATGAATACCGTATTTAACGAAGTAATTAACCAAAAAACAGAAACAAGAATTGTAGAACCTTACAATGTTGATGAAGAACGGGAATTGATTGCTATGACCCGTGATGGCTTGATTAGCGTTATTAATACGGTAATTCGGTCATGTGCGGATCAAGTAACAGACCCAGCAGAATATCAGCGTATTATGATGATGCAACAATAAGTTTTTGGGCGAAAGCAATGTTATTCAGCCTATAGCTATAGGAAGCGAACGGCTAAGAGATTGTGAGTAGCCCACCTTTAATTTCGGGGGAAAATATATGATAGTAAAGTCTTATGAAGCAGAATCAGGCCATTGGTACGAAACCAACGGTACGCCAGCTTATCGCATAATCGGGGCTAATGGTGTTGAACGCAATACAACTTTGCGGGATGCCAAAAAATTAAATTTAGTACCGTCAGTAACCACAATCATCCAGCAGATAGATCGCCCTGGGCTAACTCGGTGGAAAAACGAACAGTTATTGTTATCCGCTTTAACTTTGCCCAGAGGTTTTCAAGAATTGGAATCTGATTGGCTTACCCGTGTAATGCAAGATAGTCGTGAAACCAGTAAACAAGCCGCAGAACGGGGTACAAACATACACGGCATCATAGAAGCCTTTATGGAAGGCGTTTATCTTCCACAAGTACCGATGTATTGTTTTGAAGTAGAAAAAGCCTTACAAGACCATTTTCACGCCTGTGCGTGGCTTCCAGAACATAGTTTTGGTAATGATAAGTTTGGTGGCAAAGTCGATTTACACGCTAAACCCTATGTTGGCTTTAACGGGGCAGTCTGTGATGTCAAAACAACTGAAAAAGACCTAGATAAAGTTGATGTGATGTTTGAACACCAGATGCAACTGGCGGCCTATAGACAAGGTTTAAAAATGCCTAATGCCGATTGTTCCATTTTGTATGTCAATGCCAAACAAAATAAGGTTAAACTTATTCCAATAACCCCATCCGATTTAGATTTGGGATGGAAATGTTTTGTCCGATTACTTGAGTTCTATCGTATTCGCAACAAACTAATCTAATCACGGTGGGGCTGGCTGGATTCCCCCGATCCTTCACGGGCTAGTCCCACCACCTTTTACGGGCGAAAGCATCCACTAGGGTTTCTTGGTGGTAATAGACTTGCAAGTATGTGAGTAGCCCACCTTTTACCTATAGGTAGCAATTTTCTATACATATTGATACCTATGTGTATAGTTATTGACAAAAAGTGTACATATCAGCAGTTTTGTTGACATTTTGTATTAAAAATGTGTAACTAATTACACATTTGTTGACTTATTAAACAGTCCTTAAATAACTTAAAGCCTTATTAATAAGTCATTTAACATACTTTTTAACCAACTAACTTAGTGAGTGTTATAAAAATGTTATGTAGGTTTATCCTTTTTACATAACTTTACAAAATGCCCCGTTCGGGAATATTTTTCTACTTTTGCACACTTTTTCGTCAATTCTTCCCGTTCGGGAAACTTTTTCTTACATAGCTGACCTATTTTAAAAACGCTTGTAAGTGCATGAAATTTCAATAAAAAGTCATGCAAAAATGTGACATTGTTGTCCAATATTTGTATATTTATTTAAACTTAGGGTTTCCCCCAGTATTATGATAACTTGTAATACATTAATCTGTGGTTACTCCATCGGGGGATGGTAATTAAAAAGGATAGTAAAAAATGAACAATCAAGACATCAAAATGTTTGGCACAACTACAGATAGTTTGGAAGGCTTTTTTGATCGTGCCTACAACATCAATATGACATTGGCTGGTATGCTTTCTGATGCACAAGAAATGATTTCAATGGGCCATACTAAAAAAGCAAATCAAATTTTAAATTCTGTAAAACATTATTTTTTTGAATATACAGATACACGCAATGAAGTTGTTGCAATTAAATTAGATTAATTAACCGCCCCTACGGGGGCATCTTTTTAGGGGAATCAAATGGACACAAAATCACAAAACGAGCAATTAATTGAGTTGATGAAGAAACAATGGATAAGCCCATTGGATGCTTTGGCTAAAGTTGGTTGTATGCGCTTGGCCGCCAGAGTATTAGATATTAAGAATCAAGATTACAAGGTATTGGATCGCTGGTCTGACAGCAAAAAATTTAAAGAATATCGTATTGCAAGGGGCGCAAAATGAAACAAATTTTAATTAATTGGATTGGCGTAATTCTTCTTGGGATCATCCTTGGATTAATGTTTGGTTGGGGGTTTTAATGCGAAAAGGTGCAATGAGCCTTTTTGATGAAAAATGTCCTTGTGATGATTGCCGATATAAAGAAGATTGCAAAAAGAATGATTGGGCTTGCACTCATTTTCTTCGGTATATTGTTAGTGGATCATGTTACCTGGATGTTGATCGCAATCCTACTCGTTCTTTATTTATAAAGATATTTAGGGATGAAGATTTAGACCTTCGTAAAATCGTTGATGGACAGGAAGAACTATTATGACTTGGAGTTTAAGGGTAGTAAAAACCAGCACCAAAAATGAAGATTATTATGAGATTCGAGAAGTTTATTTTGACCCAATGGGCGTTTTGTTAGGCCATACGCAAGCTACAGTTGGCGGTGAATCTATAGAAGAATTAAAAGAATATTTAACTTGGATGCTGGAATCACTTAACAAGAAAGTTATTAAGTCAGAAGAATTTAAGGAAGAATGGGCAAAAAAATGACTACATTTACCACCGATGATCGTCAAAATGTGCAAACTTTATTGTTTGAAAACGCAAACAAAATTGTAGAGTTGCAAGAAAAAATTAAATTTCTTGAAACTAAAAATAAATGGCTTATGCAACAAATTGAACAACTTGAAATACAAATTTGGGGATCAAGATGAACGCAAATGAACTAGCTGATGACATGGAAAGTGGTATGTTTAATGATGCTAACTACAACAAAAACAAAGCAGCCGACTTTATACGCCAGCAACAAGCTGAAATAGAGGCGTTGAAAGCAGAAAAAATTAGGGCTTATGACAATGGATATGAAGATGGTAGAAAGCCTAATACAAATAAGGAACAAGAGAAATGAACAATGAACCAATAGCGTGGATGTGTAAAGATGATGATGTTATTACAGATAAATTTAAGAAATCAGGTAAAGGTGGTGATTGTTCTGATTACAACATTCCACTCTACACCCATCCAGCAAAGACACTAACAGATGAGGAAATAACGGAAGTTATTAAAAAAATTGCAAGCAACAATGAGTATGTTTATTCATTGTATGAAGATTTTGAAGGAATCGAATTTAGTAGGGTTGGCATATTTGAATTTGCTAGAGCAATACTAAGAAAGGTACAAGAGAAATGAATAATGAACCAATCTTAGAGCAATGCGAATCAGGGCATTCATTTTATAAACTTACAGACCACCCAAAAAATTCAATGGGTCATGCTAGTTGCCCATATTGTTTATCAATTGGCAGGGAAGTGCTGAAAGCTGAAATAGAAGCATTAAAGGCTGAATGTAAAAGACTATCACAATGGCTTGTGCAAGTTGGAGAAAACAAATGATATACATCCGTAAAGAATGTGAGTCTGTAAAAAACGGTTTTAACTTCTACGCATTGTCTGATAAAGGTAGTTTTGGCTTTATTTTTAGATTAAGAAATTTTCAGTTTATGTGCAGATACAGCAAGATGATTAAGAAATGGATATTGAAATGAACAATGAACCAGTAGCGTGGAAAGCATACGAGGAAGTCAACTTTAGCGACCAGTACATCCTGCGCTGGGTTCGTGAAGGCGATGAGTATGTAAACCGCATCACCAAGGAGATGATTGAAGACTTTAAAGCCGTAGTACGCCAGCAACAAGCTGAAATAGAGGCGTTAAAACTTCAATTGCACACAACGCTAACCAACAGAGATTTACGAACTTATGATGGTAAAACAGAAATGAACAATGAACCAGTAGCGTGGACTGCGTGTTTAGGTTGTGGGCAGAGAGTTACAAGCGATTCTATTCATACTTGTTCACCACAGTTAAAGACATTAACAGATGAGGAAATAACTTAT
>Ga0364867_10208_pt1 | contig 37586 bp, 31 predicted proteins | sample ExccelAu500001D4_3_FD_206915 | JGI IMG/M metagenome (GOLD analysis project Ga0364867, IMG submission 206915) | Enriched cells from Trout Bog Lake Hypolimnion, Wisconsin, USA - BchlTB.Aug13.5000.01.D4 | ecosystem: Environmental > Aquatic > Freshwater > Lake > Hypolimnion/Profundal zone | place... | reverse complement strand
TATGCAACTTACTTCTCAGAAACAAGTGCCTGATTCAGACCCCGGACTCCGGTTAACTATATGAAAACTCATCCCGAACAATGCGCGTACCTGCCGCCCGTTGGCCACAAAATATACCCAAGACAAAAAAGCTATACTTAGATACATATATCCGGAGCTTCACCATTTTCATGATGCCCACGAAGTAAACATATTCATTTCTATTAATATATATAACATTGAACAACAACACTACGCAGGCGTCATCGTATCAGTGTCACATCGCCCTTCAGGAAGCCCTGCTTGCCATATCGGTCCACAAAACTGATCTCCCAGAAATATACGCCCATGTCGGCCCTTTCTCCGTTAAACGTGCCGTCCCAGCCTTCGTCAAATGAATTGCCCGTATACACCCTTTGTCCATACCTGTTGAAGACACAGAAATAATTAATGCTCTTATACCCCACTGCTATCGGCTTGAACACATCGTTCTTTCCATCCCCGTTTGGCGTAAATGCATCCGGCACAAAGAACTCAGCCTGGTTCACCACCCTTACTTCAATAGTATCTGACCCAGTACAACCAAACGAACTGGCTACCTCTACCACATAGTCAAATGTGCCGGTGTCCGGGAAATCCCCCACAGGATCGGATATAGAAGGATTGCTCAGGTTATCAGACGGGCTCCAGGCATATTGTGTTCCCCCCGTTGCGTCAAATTGCATGGCAGAACCCTTCACGATGATGGTATCGTTACCGGCAAATGGCTTAAAAGATTGAATCAATAGCTGTTTCAGGATCGTGTCCATGCAATCTTTAACATTCTCGGAGATCAGCGTTACATTATAGGTACCGGGATATTTATAGCTATGGGTGGGGTTCTCCGCAAAGGAGCTGTCCCCGTCACCAAAATTCCATTTCCAGTAAGTGATCGGCTTAAAGGCTGATGTTGTCTTATCCGTGAAGCTGATCGTATCCCCGGGGCACGCCAGGCCACTGTCTGCGTAATTAGCTAGGAAATACGGGTATATTTTCACCAGCCGCATAATGCTGTCAGGGCAGGTGGATCCGGGATTTACTACCAGGTTTACTTTGTAAGTACCGGTATCAGGGTAAGTAAATGACGGCTCAAACGCATCCGAAGTGTCGCCGGTAAGCCCCGGCACCCCGAAATTCCAGGAATAGCTGAAACCGCCCGTGCTGATATTCACAAAATTCACATTAAACCCCGAGCAATCTACAATGTAAGTGTTGGGGTCAGTAGAATACTGGGGAATATCCGCTACTACCACCTTTGTACAAGGCGCCACCACAAACTGAAATTCCCTCTTGATGGTATTCACGATGAGCCCATGCCGCCACTCGTTACAGCAAACGGTCACCAGGTAGCGCCCCTCCTGGTTTGGCGTGCCGGTGATAATACCCGTTGTAGGGTCTATGGCCATAGGTGGAAAGCCCGGCATGGGGTTACCGGGGGTATAACCTCCCTGATATTGCACGCTGTCATAGTAAACAGGACGGGGTTCATCAGGCGGTGGTGGTACCGGCTTTGATGCAAATATTTCGTCATTGCCCGTTGTGCAGGGATTTGCCCACCCACAACAATTGAGGGACGCGCAAAACTCATAACTCAATGAATCACTGTCTGCATCCGTAGCGCCGTGATCATAGTTCAGCGGATTGTCAAGGCAAATGATCTGTGGGGGATAGTTCTTAAATACCGCGCTATTGTTCACCACCGGCCACGCAGGGATGGTGGCGTAAAAAGTGCTGCCGGTATTTCCCGGATCCATAATATTGTTTATTTCTGCGTTTCGGCAGCACCTCTGGTAGGTAATGATATATCCATCAGGATTATGCGGCAAATGGTAGACATTGGTAAACGTCTTCTTGGTAAGGCAGGTTGCGGGTACATTCGATACGCATTTATTGCTGAAACCGGTAGGAACGGATTCAGCCGAAGTATGAAAAAGCGAATCATAAAACCCACCATTATAGCAGCCAAACTGATCTATGGCATTGTCATACGACACATACGTATTATTTGGCTTCAATACGGGATCCCCCGGCGACCTGGAACTTCCACCATATACATCATTATTATTTTCGAATACTGTGAGGTAGGCCGGGTCATCATCCTCTATCGCGGAAAGCGCCCCGTGAAGGCAGTCTTCATAGATGCTCACGCTAACACTGTAAATGGAATTCCCCACACTATCCTCCCCCAAATAACTATAACTGAACTCACCACCCACTATATGCGACGCAATAACAGGACTACTTGCTACTAAAAGCAAGAACAGCAAAGCTACCCGCAAACCCCATAAATAACGTGGAAACAATTTCATACAACCATCAAAAAATCGCCTATTATTATTGATCAATGCTATTTCGCAAATTTACAATATAACCATACCATTCCAAAAAATCAATTTCTATCGCACGAGCGTAACTTCACCCTTTAAGAAGCCGGGCTTACCATCGCGGTCCATAAAACTGATCTCCCAGAAATATACGCCTACGTCCTGTCGCTGGCCCCTATAGGTCCCATCCCAGCCTTCTTCAAACGAATTACCTGTGTATATCCGTTGGCCATACCTGTTGAAGACACAGAAGTAATTAATGCTTTTATACCCTACGGCTATAGGTTTGAAGACATCGTTCTTGCCATCGCCGTTGGGGCTGAATGCATCGGGTACAAAAAACTCCGACTGCCCCACTACCCTCACCTGTATCGTATCCACGCCATAGCAGCCGAACGAACTCGCCACCTGTACTACGTAATTGAAGGTGCCGGTATCCGGGAATGTGCCCTGAGGATTAAAAACAGATGTATCGTCAAGGTAAAGGCCGGGCGACCACGAATAGTTGACCCCTCCGGTAGCATTAAACCGGACGCTTTCACCCTTTACTATCATGGTATCATTCCCGGCAAATGGCTTAAACCTTTCCACAAGCACCTGCTTCAAAATCGTATCCATACAATGCCGCACATTCTCTGATATGAGTGTAACATTATAGGTTCCCGCAACAGAAAAGACATGTCCCGGATTTTCAAGAAACGAACTGTCCCCATCCCCAAATGTCCATTTCCACGAGCTGATCGGCTTGAGCGTAGAACTAGAAAGGTCAGTAAAATCAAGGGTGTCTCCGGGGCACTGGATGCCGGAATCTGCAAAGTCAGCTTTGAAATAGGGATACACCTTCACAAGCCGCGAAATACTGTCGGGGCAGGTAGTGCCTGGGTTCACTACTAAAGTAACAAGATAAGTACCCGTGTCCGGGTAGGTATACGATGGCTCAAAAGCACTGGAACTATCGGACGCAATACCCGGCACACCAAAATTCCAGTCATAGGCAAAACCACCTGTACTGGTATTTACAAAATCAACGGTATAGTTTGAGCAATCTACTATGTAGGTGTTAGGGTCGGTAGAGTATTGCGGTATATCGGCTACCACAACCTTGGTACATGGCGCCACCACAAACTGAAACTCCCGTTTGCTGGTATTGATGAGCACGCCATGTCGCCATTCACTACAACATACGGTCACCAGATAACGGCCTTCAAGGTCCGGAGTACCCGTAATGAGCCCAGTAACAGGATTGATGACCACCGGTGGAAACCCGCTCAGCGGCTGCGGCGACGAATACCCACTCACATAGGTCACACTGTCGTAATACAAAGGGGGGAACTGATCAGGCGGAGGTGGTATGGGCCTTGAATTTCCGCCCGGGCCACCACAACAATTCAGCGATACGCAAAATTTGTAGCTAAGGGAATCTCCGTCCACATCCGTAGCGCTATGATCATAATCCAGTGGGTTGTCCAGGCAGATGACCTGCGGCGGATAGTTCTTGAATACGGCGCTGCTATTGGTCATGGGCCAAGCGGGTATGGTACAATAAAATGTACTCCCTGTATTGCACGGGTCTTCGATATTCTGGATGCTGCAATTACGACAGCAACGCTGGTAGGTGATAATGTAGCCAGTGCTATTGTGCGGGAAATAGTAAGTCCTTACAAACGTCTTTTTAAGCAGGCAAGTCTTTGGTACGTTGTTTACGCACTTATTACTGAAATTGACCGGCACCTGCTCGGCATTTGAATAGAATATGGAATCATAATGTTCCGGGGTATCAAAAAAATAACCATCGAACTTCGTACCATCATTTTCAAAAGCCTCCAGGTATGCTGGGTTATCCTGGGCTATCGCCCCCATGTCGCCATTGAGGCAATCTTCATAAATGCTTAAACTGACACTGTACATCGACAGCGGACCAGCCACGCCCTCAACCGTATCGCCCAGATACCTATATGTAAATTCCCCACCCACTATATGGGTAGCCCTTGCCCCGAAAAAGGAAAAAGCCACTAACAAAGTACATATAAAACGCCTTGCATTCATCTCAGTGTTTAGGGGTATTTGTTACAATAATCACTAAATTTCTTAAGGTCAGGCTGCAACCTATCCGGCTGCTCAATCATACTCATGTGGCCGCAGCCGGCATAAAGTGATGTAAAACTGATGGCAGGTAAATAGCACAATTCCATGATCTTCCTATAATCGATAATGGCGTCATCGGCGCCGGCGATCCACTGAACCGGAAAAAACGCATTGCGCAGTAACCCTGTGTGGTCCTTACGGTCAATCATCGCCTGGTAAAAATTGATCAGATTATCCACATCTACCTCCATACCATATCCAACATGTTTATTGACATCAGCGGCATTATTTTGTTTAAACCCGGCAGTGAAAAGGTTACCCATCATTTGAGTGATAAATGATCCCTTGCCCCCGTTCCGCATTATTTCCATAGACCGTTGACGCACGGCTTTCTTAGCTTCATCATCGGCCAGCGGCGTAGAATGTATCAGCGACAGGCCCGCTATTTTGTCGGGGTACCGCGATGCGAACTCCAGCGCCACATACCCACCCATCGAGTGCCCACCTATCACCGCCTTGTCTACGTTCTCGGCATCAAGTATATCCTTTATGCACTCCGCCATCTCCCCCATTCCAGTCCCCGGCCTGCCCTGGCTCTTGCCGCTGCCCGGAAGATCTGGCATTATCAGCGTACAGGAAGCAGATAGGTCATCCTGAACGTATTCCCACATGGCGCTGCTTTCCGGGAATCCATGCACAAGCAGCAGCGCCGGGCCGCTTCCCATCTTCCGGTAATATACCGGCAACGCACCGTTACTGACTTCCCATGTCATACTAAGCCATTTTTTTTAACCTGCTCTTCCTATAGATCGCACTGTACACAAACAATAACGCTACCAGGATCGGGATAAATTCTATGATCAAACCCTGCACCTTTGCCACGTGCAGCACCAACGACACCATGATCAGCAGCATTGCGATGGCCGCATACTTGCCCTTCCCCTTCGGATTGAAAAATGCAATAAACAAATTTAGCGGCAGGCACCATAGGATATTGAAATTGTTGCTGCACCCCTGGTGGTCGGTACCAAACCACATCACCAATATCAGGCAACCTAACAGCCCGGTCACCAACAGCAACAACACACTCATGATCTTACCCAACAGCGCCAGCCGCTTCACCGACAGTCCTGCGATCGTGACTATTGCAATACCTATCGTTAATACAAGCGGCCAGTCTATTCCCGTTGGCGGCCTCGGGTTACCCGTCAGCACAGTCACTTTATCAGCCGCAATTTTCTGTCCATTCGCCGTTGCTCCGGCCAGGCCATCGCGCAGATAATCCGGCAGGAACATGATGTCCTTGTTCGTCATTACCTTATCTATCCGGCTACCCAGCAATATATTTACTCCTGTGCGCGTCCAGTGAAAACTATAAAAATACTTATTGATAATATCCCTGAAGGTGGGCTTGCCCGGAGGCACCACATTACCGAACTGAAATTTCTTGCCGAATATCTCCGGCCTGGGAAATATATCACGGATACGAGTGGCGCAATTATCGAAAAAGAAATCGTACTTGTAATACTTATTTTCAGGCTCTGCGTTCCATCTCAGAAAATAATTCAGGTGCTCGGTCTGTTTATAGTCCAGTAACAAAACCTGCTCTTCCACGCTCCTGCCAGACTCCACGTATTCTTCCATGAACTCCTTATAAGTCTGTATCGCAGAACAATAAAGCAATTTGCCCCGCATGAACTGAAGCTCAAAATCAGGCCCAAATTCAAATGTACCGTAATTGTAAACAATATCGGAGTGATTGATGCTATCATACACCCGCACGCCGCTGTGGCCAAAAACCTCCCAAACTTCATCGTCGCCTGGCCCACAAGTAAGCAGGCTGACGCGTAAGTGGTTACTGCCATCCTGTGCATTTACAGTGGCAAAAGCGATCAATGCGACAAATGACAAAATTATCTTTCTTAGCATAATTGGTCTTAGTTAGTAGATCAGTTCATGATTCACCCTGTCGCCGGCCACGGATGCACTATTGCCGCTCCAAAACTACCGCACCAAACGCCCATTCCCTCACCCTTTAACAAAAACTTATTAATGCTGTATATGGATAGTACAGGTCTCTGTGTCATTTCCGGGCGGCACAAGGGTATCATTGATGGTCAGTATATAAGAGGTATCGTATGCCGGCCTGCTATCGCGCGTAAATGTCCCGGTACCCCAGATCGTATATCCATCCACGGTTTGGGCAGGTATGGTCACTAAATTTGTTACCCATGCGCGGACTACAAAACCCGTGCCCAGATTTTTAATGTTATTGATGGTGATCTCTGAGGGAGTATCTGCCACCGCGGCTACCACCGCTGTATAGTTGATGATACTAGGTGTACAAAAGTCATAAGAAGAGTCATAAGTACCCACCAGGAGCGCCGCGTAATCTACCGCAGGCACTATTTTGAGGATCAGGTCGTGCGTTTGCCCACCATAAGCAGTGCTGGTGACCACAAAATGCACCGTATCTGTGCCCACAGGCACGTTACCGATACTTAGCGTAAACACCCCACCCTGCAACTGCGCTACCCTCAGAGAGGCCGGCGTATCCGTGACATTAGACGGCAAACCTACTATGGAACAATAAACAGGGTCACTGGCAATATCACCCGACAGCACATTCACCCCGAACGTAAAATAGTACTTGCTATTAGCCTGGCAGGTGATCACTGAATCATAAGACGTGGTGAAGGTGACGTTACCTCCGTTTGGGTTGGAAGAACCCGACTGGCTCTTGGAACAACAGCAGAATAAGAAGGGCAAAAAATAAGCCAGATAACGGACATTCATACGTTACAAAAGTACGGAAAACAAAGTGGAATTGCACCGTAAACCAATCAACTGATTTTTAATTACCAGCAGTTAATAAAATTTGCGACTTTCGACCAAAATTGAATTTTTTTTGAATTTTTTTGATAAAAAAATAAATTTTATTAAAAAGTCTATTACTTTTGTGAAACAATATGCAAAGAAACCTACCCCATATCTGTCCAAGTTGCGGATCCGGCCTACAAGTAAAAACACTGGTCTGCGACGAGTGCCACACCGAAGTCACCGGAGTGTTCGACTTACCCCTTCTTGCAAGCCTCACCGCCCGCGAACAGGATTTCATCATTGAGTTCGTAAAAAGCAGCGGTAGCCTTAAAATAATGGCGCAGCAACTGGGCCTCAGTTACCCCACCGTCCGAAACCTGCTCGATGATATTATCCTTAAACTTCAACCCACCTCAAAAAAATAAGAAAAATGAAAAAATGGTTGTTTAACCCATTTCAATACATTGCAGGAGCTAAGTCACTGCTTATCGGCTTCATCATACTTGCAGCCTCGGCTTCTATTTGTTATTTCAGTAAGATACATTTCAACGGCGTAGTAGGAAGCCAGAAATCCGACACCATCGCACCATTCTATTTTTATTTCTTAGAAGGTCTTATAGACTGGGCCTGCATTTCGCTCCTCCTGTATTTCTCCGGCCTCATCTTCTCCCGGTCTTCCATACGGCTGGTTGATGTGTTCGGCACACAAGCAGTTGCGAGATGGCCCATGGTAATCGCTGCGATTATTGGGTTCGGCATCGCCGTTCCACCTGGCATCAATAACATGCTGCCGAAAGACCTTGTGAATATGATCACGCCCAGCATGATCGCGCTCACCTTACTCACATTGGTTTGCATCATCTGGATGGTCGCACTTATGTACCACGCATTTACCGTCTCCTGCAACCTCAAGGGCGGGAAGGCCACCGGCATTTTCATAGCAGCCATCGTCATTGCACAGATCGTATCGTCAATACTAATTCATTCCATCTACAACCACTTAATCTAAACCAAATGAAGAACATCATTCTCCTACTCGTAGCGTCAGCAATTACAGCGACCTGCCCGGCACAAACACGTACCGACTATGACGCCAGCGTCAATAAATTTCAAAAGTTCTACAACGCAAAAAATATCGATAGCGTTTACGGCTTGTTCTCTGAAAGGGTACAAAGTATGCTACCCCTCGATAAAACAAACGAAATGGTGGGCGACCTCACTACTAAACTTGGCGCAATAAATATGGTCACTTTCTCAAAGCAGGACGGCCACCTCTGGTACTATAAAACAGATTTTACTAATGCCACATTGAACCTCGTTCTCGCCCTCAATAAGGACAACAAAATGGAAACCATCCGCTTCCTGCCTTACCAGTCAGATACAGATGCCAGTGGCCCCAAGAAACCAAGATCGACCTTCTTCCTGAAAACGGAAGACGGTAAGGTGTACGGTACGCTTTCTGTTCCGGAGCGAAAGAACAAAATACCCGTCGTGCTCATCATTGCCGGTTCAGGCCCTACGGACAGGGATGGAAATTCGCCACTTGGGGTAAGCGCCAATACCTACAAAATGATTGCTGACTCGTTGTTTGACAACGGAATCGCCTGTGCCCGCTACGACAAACGCGGCGTGGCAGAAAGTGCCGATGCCATTAAAGACGAAGAAAGCGTAAGGTTTGAAGACCTGATAGGAGATGCTATGGGCTTCATCAAACAACTCAAAGCAGATCCCCGCTTCTCAAAGGTGGTCGTGCTGGGCCATAGCGAAGGCTCACTTATAGGAATGATCGCAGCTCAAAAGGCAAAAGCAAGCGCCTACATCTCTGTATCCGGAATTGCAGACCGCGCCGATAAGACACTAGAACAACAGATAGCCATAAACTCTAAAGACTTATCAGCCAAGGCAAAAATCCTCCTGGACAGCATGGACCACGGTTACACGGTTAAAAACATCGATCCTTCACTTGAAGACCTCTTCAGGCCATCAGTGCAAAACTATGTGATCTCCTGGCTCAGGTACACCCCTGCCGTAGAAATAAAGAAACTATCGGTTCCCGTACTCATAGTGCAAGGCACCACAGATATGCAAGTACCTCTGGAAAATGCGGAAAAACTCAAAAAAGCTGATCCAAAGGCGTCCTTGAAAATAATCGCCGGGATGAACCACATCCTCAAAACCGCACCAAAAGACAGAAAAGAAAATTTCGCAACCTATACTGTCCCCGACCTACCACTGGCACCCGGCCTTATGGGGAATATTGAGGCGTTCATAAAGGGGTTGAAATAATATTGCGGGCTTAAATCATGATTTCGCCAGTCACTATTTTTTTAGGCTGTCTAATTTATTAATCAGCCAGTCGGGCGGAATAGCAATCGTCTCGCCAGCTCCAACATTTTTGTATTAAATCTAGTCACTACTATTGAAAACGATGTTAGAGCCGCTGATCACAATGCCAGCTAAATCCATTATATCCGTTTCTACAGCTTTTTAAAATAGAAACGGGTATAATGGATATAGCCATTAAATGAATGACTATAAATGCTATTACAGATGCAATCTCACCTGCCTATTCGTTCCAACTAATTTTTAGTAAAAAAAATAGAAAACGACTATTATATTAATTTAATATAAAATGTTCATCCTTCATAGCTTTAAAAGGAAATGTCCATTTATATTTTAGTTATGTCTGCATATTCTAAGCAAAACAAAAAGCTTCCCTACTTAAACCTACTGTACTGATCGTGCTTCAGACGATCAATCGCAAGAATTATTTCTTGGTCAAGTCGCTCATCGCCATAGTAGCTTGAATCCTCACTTCTCAACTTCTCAACTTTTCATCGTGTTCGTAAAAATCCAAATCGTATGCAAGTTGGCTAAGTATTTCTTCCAGGTCTTTGTCGTCTGATACCATCTGTTGAAACTCAACAATTAATTGGTTGCTATGTAATTTATCTCTTAAAATTTCCTCTAGAATTTTCACGGCTGCTATTGATCTTTGGCACTTCTATCGTTGAGCCAAGTGGGTAGAATCTTGATAAAGAAACGCTTGGTGTAAGGTATCGACAATATAAAAATAAATTTTATACTCACGTCCGATTCTGTATTTATACTTATCTAATGGAACCCAGCAAATTGAATCAGTAAGTATTGGGTCATAGGTAATATTCCGCAAAATTCTATTTTTATAAATTTCCTTGTATCCGAGCTGGATTTTTAGATGTGGTGGATTTACTAATACAACTACTGGTTGGTTTATTTCATCCCAACCCATTTCCAAAAACGGCCTTCCCTTCATCGTATCAAACCATCCATCCTCATAATAAAACACTCCGCAGATAGGGTCTTTCTGACCACGGCGAAACCATCTCCAACTACCTATGGTCCCGTTTTTAAAGTATTCAGTATAAGCACCATCCGGTGTGGTATCCTTATCAAAACTTTGCTTTGCGACAATATTACCTGTACTGTCATAGGATACTTTTATTAGAAATCTACCTTCTGTAAAAAATTTGATCGCTGGTTTTATCCTCTTCTCATCCCTCTTGTTGTTACAACCAAAAAAGCCAACCGATATAGCAGTAAGGCAAAGAAAAGCAAATCTATAATTATTCATATTCGTAGCGATTTCTGGATTCTTTCACACCAATAAAGTTAGCGGTTTCATTAACTAAACTATCCTGCCGTAATGACGAAACGTTCAACCACAGCAACCACCGCTTAGTTCCCCACCTTCCACTCGTCATACGGCACCCATATCCCCGGCCCCGCAACAAACACCTCCGAAGCAGCCTTATCCGGAAATAATTTATAATCAAATTTGGAAGGCTCCCTCATGATATAGCCCGGATAGTACCACTGCAGGTTATTCTTGCGGCAGAAATATATTTTTGCAAGCAACAGAAATTTGCCCAGGCTGTATTTTTCATATTCCGGGTGGTAAACATTCATGATACCGGCAATGCTCTCACTCCCCTTATCAAAAAATCCGATTGCAATAAGCCGCTTATGTTCATCCCGCACGGTTACCACCCATGTATCAAAAACACCTATCCCGGAGATAAAAGCACTCACCAACGAATGATAACCCACAAACGGCTTACTATCCTTATAAAGCGCAAACAATTGTTCCATTTCTTCCGTCAATATCAATGGTTGATGGCGCAGCGTGGTAAACATAGTGTCATACATCCTGAACCAGCCTTTTTCCAAAAGTCCGTCCAGCACTCCGTTTTTGAACCGTTCAGATGTGATCTCCTTCAGCATGCCCGCCTTTTGCTTCAAAGGTATCAATAAATGCTTTCGGTCGATTACGGCACAGAAGACCGCGCGGAATGCGATTGCAAACATCCGCCATTAGCCAGACGGATCAAGTTTTGGGTAGTGTGCCTTCCACATAATACATTTTCATCACCCCCTTATTCTTTGCTTCTATCTCACCCCTGTATGTGCACGCAAAATAATGTTTCACGAGGTCGTACGTGGCTTCAGATATGTTTATTTTTCCAGCCTCGCAATTCTGCTCTACACGCGCGGCTGTATTCACGGCATCCCCCCAAATATCATAGGCGAATTTCTTTACACCTACTATCCCTGCCACCACATTGCCACTGTGTATGCCTATCCTCACCTCAAAGGTCTTATTGCCCATTCGCTCGTAACGCATCACCATAAAGGCCAGCATCTCCTTCGCAGCCTTTACGGCAAATACTGCATGCGAGGGGTCGGCCAGTGGCAACCCGCACACGGCCAGGTAAGCGTCCCCTATCGTCTTGATCTTTTCTATATTATACTTGTCGCAGATCGCGTCAAAAGCCTTAAAGCAAATATCCAGTTCGTTTACCAGCGCCTGTGGCGCCATCCGCTCACCGGCCTTGGTGAAATCCACAAAGTCGGTAAATATTACTGTCACGTTCTCATAGTGCCTCGCCGCTGATTCGCCCTTGTCTTTCAGCTCATTCGCTATTTCCTCCGGCAAAATATTGAGCAACAGGTCTTCACTCCGTTTCTTCTCCCGGGCAAGTAGTTTGTTATTCCTTGCAATAATAAATAGGAAACACAACAACAGCAGCATCCCCGCAGCGCCCATCCAGGTATAGAATTGCTGCCTTTGCAATTTCAGTGCATCGGCCTTTTGAGTCTCTGCCGCTTTTTTATCATAGTCATATTTTATGCCCATTTCCAGTATCTTTTCATTAGTCTCATTGGAATAGAGCGTATCGCTCAGCACCATAAAACTATCCCGCGCATCCAGGGCATTTTTGTAATCTCCTGTTGCACTATATGCCGCCGACAGGTTTTCATAACAATCCTTCATTACGTCCGGCGTTTGAATTTCTCTGCTCAGTGCCAGTGCACGGCGCAGGTAATCTATAGCCTTACTTAGCCTCGCTGTCTTGCCTGCTGGTATGGTTTCTATATCAGGCTGATATTTTTTTCCGGCCATCTCGCTTTTGCTTATCGCCATCCCAGCCCTGGCTTCCGTATCAGTCGCAAGCGATAAATAGGCATAACCCACATATTCAAGCTCCGTGGCTTCCTGGTGCTTGTCCCCCAAAGCGGCTGCCATCTTCAAAGATTTTTGCCCATACTCTATGGCCAGTTCGTAGTTCTTCATACTGGCATATACGTCACCTACGTAGCCGGTAGTGATGGCCATACTGCTACTGTCACCCGTTTCTTCGTTGATGGCCAATTGTTTGAAATCGTATTCCAGCGCCTTGGAATAATCGTGTTGATAATAATAGATCACCCCTATGTTACCCGTCTCGGCGGCTATTCCAACTTTGTCTCCCAGCGCCTCATGCATTTTCAGCGATCGTTGGTAATAATCCAGCGCCTTCGGATAATCCTTTTGCGACTGATATACAAGGCCAATATTGCCGGTGACGTCTGACATTCCCTTTTTATCTCCCAGTTCCTCTGCAGTCTTTAACGACCGGAGAAAATACTCCAGCGCCTTAGGATAATCACACAGGTAATTATAAACTCCCCCTATAGCATTGCACGCACTTACCGCCCCTTTCTTATAGCCGATATCTTCACATATCTTCAGCGCCCTCTGCTCAAATATCAGCGCTGTATCGTACTCAGACTTGAATTGATAATTAATGCCTATCTTATTTAAGGCAACGCCAATACCCTTTTGCCAATCGAGTTTCGTTGCGAGGTCCAGCGCTTCCTGACCGTATTTTATACCTTGATCAGGGTTTACTGAATGATATTGAAAAGAGAGGGAGATCAGCACGTCCACTTTAGTTGTATCCTCCTTGCCCGATCGTAGCACCTGCAACAGGGAATCAATAGCCTCCTGCCCCTGCTTTTGGGCATGTACACCCATACTGCCGAACAGCATGATGACCGAGACTAAATAAAGTGAATATTTCTTCATTACAGCGTTCCAACAATATAAACCAATACAAATATAATTGTTAACCGGAAATATCCTATCCCTCAAAAAACAAAAATAAAAATCTGATTGAACTAATCAGGAAAGCTTTAAAATACCGCCGCAATTATGGCTTTATTGTGGCCGTCCCGAAAAAGTAATCCAACGAGATGATTGCTATATTATCATTTTGTTACCACTGGCATAGGTAACTGCCAACTTGCGGTTTTCAACCCCACTTACGCTATTTTAGCACTTCATCCAATTTTGCTGCAAAGCCACCAGACGTTCAGTTTATGGACTCTATTTTGCAACTTGCACCACGAAACCGACAATAGCCAATGAGGTGCTTCTTCGCCATTGTTTTTAGTTTATTATCCTTCAATCTCATTTATGCACAGCGCGCACCAACAATTGGTGGCAACTGCAAGATCAGCGGCCGCATCGTTGACTCATCAACACGCCAGCCGGTAGCCTACGCTGCCGTAACCGCCTATCCCGCAGGTAGCAAAACGCTAGCCGGGGGCATGATCACAGATGAAAAGGGACAGTTCACAGTGGAACAATTAGTGCCGGGAGAATACCAGCTAAAGATAGAATATGTGGGATACAGGCCCATGGTAAAATCCGGGATCACATTATCGTCCGACCATCCATCTGTCAAGCTGGGCGACATTGCCATTGGGAACACCGACAATAAAATGGCCGATGTCACTATAACCGGTTCGCGCAATTTCATGGAAGATAAGCTGGATAAGTTTGTGTACCATGTAGATAAAGATATTTCCAGCCAAACAGGCGTAGCCACAGACGTTTTAAGAAAGGTGCCGCAGGTTTCGGTAGACGTAGACGGGAATATAGAACTGCTGGGGAGCGCAAACATACGTGTATTTATCAACGGAAAACCCTCCGCCATGTTTGATAATAACCTCACCGAAGCCCTCCAGGCCATACCGGCGAGCGAAATAAAAAGTATTGAGATCATCACGAGCCCCGGCGCTCAATATGATGCCCAAGGCACCGGAGGCATTATTAATATTATCCTCAAAACAGACAAGTCACAAGGGGTGAACGGCAGCGCGAACCTTACCGCAGGCACGCGCTTAGAAAATGGCGCCGTGAACCTGCATGCCCACAAAAACAAATTCGATGTCAATGTGGGTATCGGCGGTAGTGGACAACTTAATGGCACTACGCTAAATACGATGGACAGGCATACAAGCGGCGACACATCAGAATTAAAAGAGAATGGTACCGGCACCGAATCCCGCAGTAGCTGCAGAGGACAAATTGGGGTAGAATGGAATGTAACTCCAAAGTCGACGGTGAACGCATTTGTAAAATACAACAATTTTGGGAGCAACCTTACCGGCGCCACGGGCCAACTGCAACTCACCAACGAACCGCTGAATGCACTTTCTGATACCAGTTCCATCAGAAATTCCATGTCCAATTTTCGCTACCGGTTCCTTGACTACAACATAAGCTATATCAACAAGATAGACAGCGAGGGCCAGGAACTGGATATTACCTTCCAATCCAGCTATTGCCGGTACAATTCATTTTACCAGCAATATGAGCGATACACGGATAGCACAACCAGCTTTCAGGGAGGCGAGGGCAATGACAGGCTACATGACTTCGAGACTTATTGCGCAGCCGATTATACATTGCCCGTCGCCAAGGGCATAGAATTGAACACAGGCGCCAAGGGCACATTCACACGTGAATACAGCTACTCAGACCGCTATCTTTTGAATACTAGCAACAACAACTATGAATTCGACCCATCTGGGCTGAACAACTTCAATTTCCTCCGCGACGTTTATGCAGCTTATATTTCACTAACCTTCCCGGTCTTCGAAAAAACCCGGCTGAAGCTCGGCATCCGCGATGAATACACCAATATAACCCTACCCATAGACACTACTGATCCTTCTTACAATTCCTTCATCCCTTCTATCACATTATCTCATAAGCTGAGCAAAGAGCAAACAATCAAGATCAGCTACACCAAGCGCATTCAGCGTGCCGACTATAAGATTTTGAACCCCTACATAGACGCCACCGACCCATCGAATCTACTACAAGGCAACCCATACCTGAGGCCGGAGCGATCAGACGTTGCTGAACTATCCTATTCCAGGTTTTTTAAAGGAGGAAACTCTGTTTTGGCCACACTCTATTATCGCAACACACACGACGATGAACAGAGCTATATACTCCATGAGGATTCAGTAACCCTAGGCAATACGACATACCGGAATGTGACCATTACAACGAATGAAAATGCAGGCGATCAACAAATTACAGGCGTTAATTTATCCGGTTCCTACTCGCCCGTTCAACCGCTCGAGATACACGGCAGCGCAAATATCTTTGATAAATATATCGTCAGCAATCTAGTTCCGGGCACCACTATCAATAGTGTGAATTACCGCATAAACGCTAATGTTACCTACAAATTCAATGAAACGCTGACGGCAGAATTTTTCGGCAATTTCAATTCCCAGCGGACGGAGATCCAAGGCAAATTCCCTTCATTCACTACCTACAGTCTTGCGGTTCGTAAAGTGCTATTCCACAAAAAAGGCAGCATCGCCTTTACAACCACCAATCCGTTCAACAGGTATGTAGACCAGGCCACTGAAGTAGCCGGTACGGACTTTTCAGTTGTTAGCGACCGTAAAATACCCTACCAGTCCTTTGGCCTAAACTTCACCTATAAGTTTGGCCGCATGGAATATAAAGAGAAGAAAGATGAACACAATGAAGATGAAGAAGCGGCTACCCACAACTGATGTGATTTACTCCTATTTCACGATTAAATTTTATTATTTCCATATAAAAATCCGCTCTTAATAAATCACTTAACTCAATAACCTACTTTCGCCTTACCTGATTATCTTTATGCCACAATTTTTAATAGTATGCAACGCGACACCGCCATATTCGAACTGATACAGGAAGAACTGCAACGCCAGCGCCGGGGACTTGAACTGATCGCCTCTGAGAATTTCACATCCATGCAGGTGATGCAGGCGATGGGCGGCGTAATGACCAACAAATATGCAGAAGGATACCCTGGCAGGCGTTACTATGGCGGTTGTGAGGTAGTGGATAAAAGCGAACAACTGGCGATAGACAGGGCGAAGGAAATATTCGGTGTTGAATATGCCAATGTGCAGCCCCACAGCGGGGCACAGGCCAATGCAGCGCTTATGCTGGCTATCCTGCACCCCGGCGATACCATCCTGGGGCTAGACCTCAGCATGGGTGGCCACCTAACACACGGATCACCGGTTAATTTTTCAGGCAAATTGTACCACGCAGTCCACTACGGCGTAAATCATGAAACCGGCCTCGTTGATTATGATATGATGGAGCGCCAGGCGCTGGAGCATAAACCAAAGCTAATTATCTGCGGCGCATCTGCCTACAGCCGTGATTGGGACTATGCGCGCATCCGTGCCATAGCCGATAAAGTCGGCGCATTCGTGATGGCCGACATATCGCATCCCGCCGGCCTTATAGCCAAGGGCTTACTCAGCAATCCATTCAGCCATTGCCATTTTGTAACCACAACAACCCACAAAACCCTCCGTGGCCCTCGTGGCGGACTGATATTAATGAAGACCGACTTCGAGAACCCCATGGGCGTCACAGGCCCCAAGGGCGAAATACGGATGATGAGCCAGCTCATTGACCTGGCAGTTTTCCCCGGCACACAAGGAGGCCCGCTGGAGCACGTGATCGCAGCTAAAGCGGTCGCATTCTTTGAGATACTGCAAGATGAATTTACCGTCTATGCGAAGCAAGTGATCGCTAATGCACAGGCACTGTCCACATGCTTCACCAACAAGGGTTATAACATAGTTTCAGGTGGCACCGATAACCACCTGCTGCTTATAGACCTTCGCAACAAAAACATCAGTGGCAAGAAAGCCGAAAACGCTCTCGTTAAGGCAGACATTACGCTCAACAAAAATATGGTTCCCTTCGATGATAAATCGCCATTTATTACTTCCGGTATTCGTGTGGGCGTACCAGCCGTTACCACAAGGGGCTTGAAGGAGGGTGATATGCAACAGATTGTCAACTGGCTGGACCGCGCATTGATGTCGCCTGACGATGAAACCGTTACTAACACCATCCGCGGTGAAGTAAATGAATTTATGGCTGGCTTCCCCATGTATGTGGGGCTTTAGCGACAATGCTCAGATAAAATGGTTGCAACCAATTTACCGGCCCCCCTGTATGGTTTTCACACTCGACTCTTGACTTAGTTCTAGTCATTGGGCGCCCCGGCCGCAACCCATTTGCGGAACTGAGCTACCTGGCAGTCACTAAGGCTGATACCCGTTGGTGGCATTGCATTGTAGCCAGACGCATGAGTTATATTGCCCATCAATTTACCATTTACTGCGGCGTTTTCGACAAGTGCGTACGTGGTAAGCATACCTCCCGCCGATGAGGGACTGTTATGGCAACCTACACAATAAGTTTGTATGAGGGGCTCAATTGCCCCGCTATAGGTAAAATTACTTGAGTCGCAGGCCAGGCCGCATGAACCGCTGTCTTCTATCGCACCTGTCTGTATCCACTCCCGCAACAGCGCTATATCATTGGCGCTAATGTCTGCGCCACCGCCCACCGGCATATGCGAAACAGAGAAGGTATTCATTGCCACAGATTCAAAAATCTTGCTTGCCGCGCTGTTGCCAGGCACTATGCCTTTTTTCATGATGTGCTCATAGCTATCCAGCGTATAACCGCTTTGGTGGGTTGCTGCATCGTGGCAGCCACTCTTGGTACAGTTCGAGACAAAGATGGGGAGTATGTCCGTTTCAAAGCACATGTTCGGATCACCAGTGCGCATTCCTACAGGTAGCACATAGGGCGCATGGGTACAAGAATAAAAACCAACCGCTATCCCTCCTATCAACAAAAACTTAAGCAACAATGTTTTGGGGTAAAACTTCATAGACGCTTTTTTAAAAAACTATTAAAAGATAAAGCGCAAAAGTCGTTCCATTATTGTCACCCGCAATTGTTTTAACCTTTTTATAACTACATGAAAATGAATAGATTCTAAAATGCAATGGAAGAGTTGTAGGGGGTAAAATATATTGCCTGAAGAGATTGGATACAAGTTATTACCCTACATACCAAAAGTACAAACCAGCATTAATGTCTCGCCTTCCGCTTCAATACTCCACCCGCAGCCTCCTTGATGGAATTGGTGAAAATAAACGCATTGTGGTCTACTTCATGCACCAGATTACGAAGGCGCCTCACCTCAAGCCTGGTGATGATCGTGAAAATGATGTCGCAATCCTGACTGAAGTCAAAACTATCCTTCATAAAACCCCTTTCGCCCTTGTAAATGGTAATACCCCTGCCCAGTTCCAGCACCAGCTTCTTCTTTAATTCCTCGCTCTTACCCGAAATGATAGTGACACCCGTATACTCTTCGAGGCCCTCTATCACATAGTTGATAATATGGCTGGCGACAAAGTAGGTGAGCATCGCAAACAACGCCCGCTCCAGACCAAAATGTATCCCGGCCAAAAGAAAGATCACCACGTTAAAGGCGAATATGATCTCGCTGATCGTAAAGCTGCTCAACTTCTGGGTATATAGCGCCAGCACTTCCAGTCCATCCAGCGAGCATCCTGCCCGCATGGCCAGTCCTATACCAAGGCCCAGAAAAAATCCACCAAACACCGACACAAGTAGCTTGTCGCTGGTTACCACCTGGAATGGGATAAATTCAAGGCATAGCGCCAACAACAACACACAACAAAATGTCTTGATCGCAAACCTCCGGCTTACATTAAACATCCCCATTATAATAAAAGGGATATTAAAAATCACTATGATGATGCCAAGGTTGAAATGGTAATATTCATGAAACAAAAGAGACGCCCCGGTAACCCCTCCGTCCAGAAAATCATTAGGAACGAGAAATCCTTTTAATGCAAAACTGGTGAAAAAAGCCCCAAGAACCGTGTAAATAATGTCTTGTACGGATTGTGGCAAGTGTCTGAGTATCTTCATTATTATCCCTATTTTTTGATCTTTGATTTTACCAGCGCCAAATGCTCGTCTTTCTTTTTCTTCCTTAATTTCTTCGCAGACTTCGTAAAATAGTGATGCGCCTCCAGGAACCGCACCTGTAGCTTATTCCAATCATTTTCATTGTTGATCAGGCCATACATGCACAACTCATCATACAATTGGTTGCCAATAATGAAAAAATCATCCCTACCAAGGTAGTCAAGGTCAGCGTCACAAATAATCTCTTCCAGCTTGTTCTTAGGGGTCTGGGGTATTTGTGTCGCCTTGATCAAATTGCTCACACGTTCTATCTGCTCCGGCGTATAACCATATTCCGGCAGGTACTGCATCGCAAACTCGCTGGAAATCTTTTCATGGTCCCTCTGCTGCACCAGAAATCCCGAGTCATGAAACAAGACGGCAGTCAGCAAAAGTGTCAGGTCATCGCCAGTTACATTTTCAAGCCCTGCTAAATTCTCCGCAGCGCTATAGACATCTTTTATATGCCCAAGGCTGTGATATGTTAAATTTTTAGGTAACTCCTTTTTGAGTTTCGCTAATATAAACTTTTTGACTTTTTCAAACTCCATGTCTCGTTCATTTAGTCGCACTAAAAATATAAAATAATTTTATTAACCAGTGATTTTTTATCAAATAAATAAACCTATAGCCTCATTTATCTGTCCATAACTGTTGTTTTATTTCCTAATTTGCACCATCATTAATAAAACAACACTCTGATGGACAGCCAAAATAAAAACGAGACACCGGAAACAAAGAAAACAACCACTGCCTCCGTACCCAAGAAGGGCCCGGTAAAATTACCCTCTAAGCCTATAACCTTTGGTAACCACCCAGTTGCGAAAAATGGCAAGCAAGCTAAGGCCCTGGTAAACAAAAGCAAGAAAGGTGGCGTAAACCTGATGAAAAAATTGTCGGGGATGTAATTTAATTGCTCGGGAAAGCCTATATGAAAGCGCCCCAGGTCTTTGACGCTTTCATGTTGTTCCGAGAGGTAGCTTAGTCAAGCAGCTTATTATCTATCGACCGGAAAAAATCATGTGGCTGGAAAGTCCTCCAATTGGGGCTTTCCATCAGCCTGATGTAACGGTCTATATGCGACCGGTGAAAATCGTATTGGGTCTGCTCCGGCATATTGATTGCCGCTATCCAGCCTCCATCATCCCTTATTTCTTCGTACCACTCCTCATAATAATCGGTGTCGCTGCTGTGAAAATTGAGCACATTTTCACAGATCAGGATATATTTGGAAATACCCTTAGCTACCATTAGGTCCACTACATTGCGCTTTAGGTGCATAATATCATTTTCCACCGCATCGTTCCACTCACCTATCAATTCCAATATCGCATAGTTAAGCTCATAGTCCACAAAAAGCGCCTTCATATAAAGCGTCTTTGACCCGAACTCATCCCACTGGGGATGGATGTAATAATTGTATACAGTATTGGAATATTCAAACTCGCTATGCTCCAGCCCGTAAAAGGGTGAATTTTCATCTTCTTCAGCAGTATATAAATGGCGCCAATTGAAGTATGGCTCTATCTCATGCATGCGATTCCCTTAAGTCTTTGTTTAATTGATAAATAGTAGCTCCCTGCCGAATGGTGAATACGCATAGCATCAGCTAATTTCGTGTTTAACATCCTGTAAACTACCCAAACTGTTGCTTCCAGGCATTAGTACCACCAGTCACATTTACTACATTGGTAAATCCTGCTGCCTCCAGCATCATACACGCCTGCAAACTTCGGCCACCCATCTTACAGTGAATGATCAGTTCCTCATTCTTAAGGTCTTCCAGTTCATCAAACTGAAACGACATGATCTTGCCCAGGGGTATCAGCTTACCGCCGATGTTATATTCCTGGTATTCAGACGGCTCCCGCACATCTATGATGTGTAATGATTCTCCGGCATCCCGCCTGCTTTTCAATTCCGCTACTGTTATATTTTTCATCTGAAAAACAATGGTTGTTTTTGTTACTTATAAATGACCAAATTTAATGTCCTTTTCCAAAGGTCATCGTTCGATCCCTAAATTCAAAATAAATATCGGGGCCGTCTTACATATTCCGCCTGTACTGGCCGCCCACCTCAAACAAAGCCTTTGTGATTTGCCCCAGGGAGCAATATTTCACGGCCTCCATAAGTGCTTCAAATATATTCTGGTTGTGTATCGCCTTCTGTTGCAATTCACGCAGTATGGCGGGGCTTTTTTCCTCATTGCGCATCCATAGGTTGCGCAGTGTCTCTATCTGGAATTCTTTCTCTTCCGTAGTACTCCGGATCACCTCCTGAGGGATAACCGTAGGAGAGCCCTTGGAACTAAGGAATGTATTCACCCCCACAATCGGGAATTCACCGGTATGTTTCAGCGTCTCGTAATAGAGGCTTTCTTCCTGTATTTTGCCGCGCTGGTACATGGTCTCCATAGCGCCAAGCACCCCGCCCCTTTCATTTATCCGGTCAAATTCCGTCAATACGGCTTCTTCTACCAGGTCCGTCAATTCTTCAATGATAAATGATCCCTGCAGCGGATTTTCATTCTTTGCAAGCCCAAGTTCCTTATTAATGATCAGTTGTATGGCCATCGCCCTGCGCACGCTTTCTTCGGTAGGCGTTGTTATCGCCTCATCATAAGCATTTGTGTGGAGAGAATTACAATTATCATAGATCGCATAAAGTGCCTGCAGTGTAGTGCGTATATCATTAAAGTCTATCTCCTGGGCATGCAGCGAGCGGCCCGATGTCTGGATATGGTACTTCAGCATTTGCGAACGCTCATTGCCGCCATATTTCAGTTTCATTGCCTTTGCCCATATACGCCTGGCCACACGGCCTATCACGCTATATTCAGGGTCTATCCCATTACTGAAAAAGAACGACAAATTAGGGGCAAAATCATCGATATGCATACCACGGCTCAGGTAGTACTCTACAAATGTGAACCCATTACTGATGGTGAACGCAAGCTGCGAAATAGGATTGGCGCCGGCCTCTGCGATATGGTAACCACTGATGGAAACGGAATAAAAATTGCGCACATTGTGGTCTATGAAATATTGCTGCATATCCCCCATCACCCTTAGTGAAAACTCAGTAGAAAAAATACACGTATTCTGAGCCTGGTCTTCCTTCAGTATGTCTGCCTGCACAGTACCGCGCACTGCCTTCAGCGTGTCTGTTTTTATCTGGCTGTACACCTCAGCCGGCAACACCTGGTCGCCGGTCACGCCAAGCAACATCAAGCCCAGCCCGTCGTTTCCCTCCGGGAGCGCCTGCCCTGCTCCGCCAGCCGCCGTCTTGCCCACGGCAGCCGCAGCATTATAGTATGGCCGCGGCAATCCTTTTCCTTGAAATATCGACTCTATCTTTCTATTTACTTCTTCCTCAAGCCCATTGGCCTTTATGTATAACTCACACTGCTGGTCTATCGCGGCATTCATAAAAAATGCTGCCACTGTGGGCGCAGGCCCATTTATCGTCATCGATACCGATGTACGCGGGTCTGCCAGGTTAAATCCGCTATACAGTTTCTTGGCATCGTCAAGGCAACACACGCTCACGCCCGAATTTCCCACTTTTCCATAAATATCCGGACGTTGGTCCGGGTCTTGCCCATATAGCGTCACACTGTCAAATGCCGTACTCAGACGTTTGGCCGGCAATCCATGCGACACATAGTGGAACCTTTTGTTCGTGCGCTCCGGACCGCCTTCGCCGGCAAACATACGCGCAGGATCCTCACCCTCCCGCTTGAACGGGTAGATGCCCGCAGCATACGGAAACTCTCCCGGAAAATTCTCCGACAATGCCCAGAACAGTATCTCACCCCATGCCTCAAATTTCGGCACAGCTACCTTAGATATTTGTAAATGACTGAGCGATTCGGTATGGGTCTTTATTTTCAGTTCCTTATTCCTTACTCTATAAGTATAAAACTCACCAGTAAAATTTTTCTTCTTTTCATCCCAATGCTCCAGCAGATATTTGTTCTTTGGGTCCAGGCCCAACTCTGTTGATTGGTATACCTCCTGTAGTGCCTTTATCAGCCTGTCCTTGTCTTCAACTTCACTCGTGCTGAGCGTCTCCATGGTTTTATTCAGGGCAAATAACTTTTGGGCGATATTACTTTGGTTCCTCGCCCATTGGTCATACTTCCGGTTGTTTTCGGTTATCTCACTAAGGTACCGCGTCCGGGATGGTGGGATGATGTATATCTTCTCACTCATCTCATCGGTGATCTTATACTGAGAGTGCAGCGGCGCACCAGTTTTATGCACGATCAGGTCCATCAGCGCCTTATACATGGTATTGGTCCCCGGATCATTGAACTGCGATGCGATCGTGCCAAAAACCGGCATATCGTCTGCCTTCTTTTCAAATAATTTATGGTTGCGCTGGTATTGCTTTTTTACATCGCGCAGAGCATCCATAGCGCCGCGTTTGTCAAACTTGTTGATGACCACAATATCCGCAAAATCAAGCATATCTATCTTCTCAAGCTGTGTGGCTGCGCCGTATTCCGGCGTCATCACGTAAAGGCTCAGGTCGCAATAGTCCGTTATCTGCGTATCGCTCTGCCCTATCCCCGACGTTTCCAGTATGATCAGATCATACTTCGCCGCCTTGAGGATGTTTACTGCGTCATGAATATATTTAGACACCGCCAGGTTGCTCTGCCGCGTAGCCATGGAGCGCATATACACCCTGTTGCTCCTGATGGAGTTCATACGTATCCTGTCACCCAAAAGCGCACCGCCTGTCTTGCGCTTGGTAGGGTCTACGGAGATCACACCTATGTATTTATCTGCGCCGCCATCCTTCCCGGCAAAGTCCAGTAAAAAGCGCCGCACCAGCTCATCAACCAGCGAGCTCTTGCCTGCACCACCTGTTCCTGTCACGCCCAGCACCGGTACATGGCCCTGCGCAGCCAGCTCTTTTATCTTCCTCAGCGCAGCTTGTGTTTCCGGCAAGTCATAATAGTTCTCCGCCGCAGATATCAGGCGGGCTATTGATTTCACGTCCCGCTCCTTCAGATGCCCGGCTTCGCCATTTAGCTGATTGCCGGTTGGGTAATCGCTTTTTTCCAGCAAGTCGTCTATCATTCCCTGCAGGCCCAATGATCGTCCGTCATCAGGCGAGTAAATACGCGTGATGCCATAATCCTCCAGTTCCTGTATCTCCGATGGCAGGATGACACCGCCGCCCCCGCCAAATATTTTGATATGCCCGCAACCCGCTTCCTTTAGCAAGTCATACATGTACTTGAAATACTCTACGTGGCCGCCCTGATAACTCGTTATCGCTATCGCATTGGCGTCTTCCTGTATCGCGCAGTCCACCACTTCCTGTACACTCCTGTCGTGGCCCAGGTGTATCACCTCTGCGCCACTCGCCTGCATGATGCGCCGCATGATATTGATAGAAGCATCATGGCCGTCAAACAATGAAGCGGCCGTAACCAACCGTATTTTATTCTTAGGGGAATAAGACATATTTAAACAGAGTTAAATTCAAGTGTAAAGTTACGAATTTAACCGTTAGTGGAAAGACTCCCATCTATTTGTGTTTTCATGCTGCGGTCAGAACGCCACGCACTTTTCAGGATATTCCGTGGCATGCCTGTATACAAGGTTGCGGATATAATCATTGTCCTGAAGTGGCTCCAGGTTCTTGAGCAGTTCTTCCATGCTTTTCAGTTGTTCCTTCTTATCATCCAGGTAGCCCATGCCATACAGATTGCCCTCCTTCACCAGTATGCAACTATGTTCGTTATCATCCAGCCCCTTGTCGATCAGTGCAAAGGACGGCAGGCGCTTCTTCACCCATCTTATGGCCTCCTCAGCCCTGCTGTTATAGATCAGCGGGTCAGCGTGTTCCTCACACCCGCAGTCCGCACCGGTCGTCATGTTACACAACCTCATACATAGCCCGAACTCTTCTATCAGTTCCCGCAAGCGTGTATGCCCTTCTATCAGGGTATTAAATGTGTAGATGGGCTTAAAACTATTCCTGTTTTTCTCTATCGCAAAGCGCATATACCCTTGCATATCTTCGTAGCAAAACAAGCCGAACTGTGGCAGGTAACCACGCTGGCTGCGGTTATAGATGGGCCACAGCCGCCTTATTTCCGTGCTTTCCAGTATTTCTGCCATCAGTTCTGTACCGCACTGCTTGTAACTGATGTGGTGCGTATCGCGCAGGAAGTCCTGTTTTTGCCTGTTCGTCTTATTATTTGAGAAGTGGCTCTTCACCCGCTTCCTTATATTCTTGGCCTTACCCACATAAATGGTCTTACCGGCGGCATTAAAAAAGTAATATACCCCCGGCACCGAGGGCAATTGGTCCAGCTCCTCTACCGGCAAGTGCTGCGGCAGGTACTGCTCCTTGTTACGGCCCTTCAGCATGGCGTTCACAACACCATCCGTGTCCTTATCTATAATAATGGCCAACAGCTCAGCCGTGGCAAGCGCATCCCCGCCCGCGCGGTGGTGCAGCGCATGGCTGATGCCCAGCTTCTGTGTCAGCTTGCCTAAGCTATACCCGCCCAGCCCCGGCAACACCTTGCGCGCCAGGCGCACCGTACATAATTTTTTAGAATCCAGATCATAACCCGCCGCCTGCAGGTGGTGCTTTACAAAGGAGTAATCGAAATTCACGTTATGCGCTACAAACACCTTGTCCTGCAACAGTTCATACACCTGCCCCGCTATTTCTGAGAAGGATGGGGCATTGGCCACCATGCTATTATCTATACCCGTAAGGCGCTGTATGAAATAAGGGATGGGCGTGTGTGGGTTAACCAGGCTTTCAAAAAAAGCAAGCACCTTCTTGCCATCGTGTATCACAATGCCAATCTCCGTTATGCCGTTTGCAGCGGCAAAACTCCCTGTTGTTTCAATATCTACGATAGCAAATAGCATCCCCTGTTCCGGAAACTAAAGGTACACATTTCTGAAATAGGAGAAACAGATATTTGTTTTCAACACCCTGACGACCGATTTACTAGCTTGCAGCGCAGATGCGGTCAATGGGGAAATATGTGTTATGGAATTTCCCCGTTTGACCATTGATTTATTCTCACCAGCCGATATACCTGCTTACCTGTGATGAAAGATAAACCGGGCATTGCAAAAGTATATTACATTGATTATAAACAAATTACACAGTTGCTCATCGCCCGACCATTGCCCGGTTATTGCCCGGTATTACCCGATCATTGCCCGACTTCTTTCGCTGGGCTACGAAAAATCATTGTCCAAACATTGTCCATTATTGCCCCATCGTTGCCCATTATTTCCCCATTTTTACCCATAAATATTTTGTAATATCAGTCAATGTTTTATGTAAAATGGGGGTGACCCGATCATTGCCCGGTTATGACCCGATTATCACCCGGTGACGCCCGACCATTGCCCGGGTTTGCCTTGCAGCAGTGGGACAATCATTGTCCTTCATTGTCCCATGGACGCCCCATTTTTACCCATTGTGTTTTTATAATGTTTAGGGATGGGGTGGCGATTTTGCCGACTCGTTAGTGTTTCGCGCCAGCGTTATTCGAAGTTCCGCAAGGGCCCACCGCGCAATTATACTATAAATTAATACTATGCATTTCAAGTATCGGCTGCTCAATTTCAAAATGGGTAAAAGGTAGATGAAATGGCGGTATGAGAATGGATAAGATACCCACATTTTGCGTGGGTGAAATGGGATGAGCGGCTTTGGTGGTGCGGGTTTTGGCATTAAAATATAAGGTGGATAAGTTTTATTTTGACGGGGAATGGTACCTGTCAGGGTGACGCTAGGCGCTGATATATGTCGGCACTTGCGGGACTTGGGTTGCGTTAAAGACCGGAAAAGCAGGCGTGTGGCGCCTGCTTTTCTATCAACATTGTTTTATGTTATTATCGTCAGATCATCATGGCGCCGGATACTTCTATACGCCGGGCGGTGATCCAGCGGGGTAGTTACTATTTTTTTTTGCTGTTTGTTTGTTTTCTTAATTTTACAATCAGATTACGGGCTTATTTGGTGCGATACTTATGTACTGCAATCGGAGATTGCCCCCCACAAGGACGTAGTCAGAGACTACGCCCAACGGTGAGACGTAGGCAGAGACTACGCCCAACGGTTAATTATTTTTTGATTATGGAAGATTCCGGGCGACATGGGGTATTCTAAATAGTGCCTGAGGTACTATGCCGGGCATAACAGTGAGACACAGAAAACAAAACGAATACTGCAAGTAACAAATACTTCATAGAGAATAATTAGTGTGATGGCGATGATAATAGCTAAGACGCAACAAACAGCCAGCCGGTTACAGAAATAATTACAACATCCGTCACCATCCTATCCACTCCCCACTTCCGATCTATTTACGTTTGGAATAAAATTATTGTATTATTCCACATTTTGTTAATTATGATGTACAAGGGATTGTTAATTGTGGTTAATTGGTTAAAGAGACTATGTGTATTGCACCGCGCGGCGGAAGTGCGATAAACACAGCGAGCAATAGCTGTAAAGTCATAGCAAGATAAGGCACGGTAATGGGGGTATAAATACAGGGTTGAGGATTTTATTCAATTTTCCAGTAGGTTTGCAAGTACACCAAACGAAAACTTATTTGCGCCCGGCTGTTTCATTTTTAGTGAAGAATAAAGCGCTTCATTACCCGCTGTTCCGTAATTTTCTGCTACTGCGTTTCACGCTGATCATGGCGCTGAATATGCAGGCTACGATAGTGAGCTACTACGTGTATCAACTAACACATGACAAGCTGGCGCTGGGTATGCTGGGACTTTGGGAAGTGATACCGGCTATAGGTGTATCATTTTTCTCCGGGCATTTTGTGGACCTGAAGGAAAAGAAAATGCTGATGGTACAATGCCTGGCGGGCTATGTGCTGCTGTCCGCGTTTTTTGTGGCGATGGCCTACCCCGGATTGTCTGGCCATATAACGGCCCCCGCAATAGTGCGGCTCATCTATGTAGGTATATTTGTGGGCGGGGCGCTACGGGCGTTTATCAGCCCTACATCGTTTGCGCTGATGGGAATGCTGGTGCCAAAAGAACTATACCCCAATGCTACCACATGGAGCAGTACAAGCTGGCAGATAGGGGCGGTGGTGGGGCCGCTGTTTGGCGGGTTCATGATAGCGCTCTGCGGATTCCAGAATAGCCTGGTGAGTGTGGCCGTGATAGAACTTGTGGCGCTGGTGGCAATATTGCGTATACCTAAGCAGCCGATACTCAACAAGACCAAGGAACCCATAACGAAGAGCCTGCTGGAGGGATTGAAATTTGTATTCAGCACAGAACTGATACTGGCGGCATTGTCGCTGGATATGTTTGCGGTACTTTTTGGCGGGGCGGTAGCACTGCTGCCGGTGTATGCGGATGATATACTAAAGGTGGGTGAAATAGGCTATGGCTGGATGCGGGCCGCGCCGGGTATAGGGTCTGTGATAGCGCTGTTCATTCTGTCTTTCATGCCACTGAAGAAGTCGCCGGGTGTGAAGCTGCTGTTTGCGATTGCTGGTTTTGGGGTGACGACTATACTCTTCGGGTATTGCGGGAGCTTTGGGAGTGAGACCTCGCTGGCTACGATAGCAGGGTTTAGAATATCTCCTGCGTTCCTGATCGCTTTTTTGATGCTGCTGCTGGGCGGGGCATTTGATGCTGTGAGCGTGGTGATACGGGGCACGATATTGCAGGTCTTCACGCCGGATAGTATGCGTGGCCGGGTGTCGGCAGTGAACACCATGTTCATCAGTTCATCTAACGAGCTGGGGGCCATGGAAAGCGGTATCACCGCCAAATGGATGGGCACCGTTACGGCGGTGGTGTTTGGCGGGTTTATGACGCTGGCTGTGGTGGGTGTGACGTATTTTGCGGCGCCTAACTTAAGAAAGCTGCGGCTGGATAAAAAGGAGCCTCATGAAACGGATCATTGACCCCCTTTGCTTTTCTTTCTCAGCCAGCCTTTTACTTTCTGGAGCAAGGTCTTGCTGTCTTTACCAATCTTAATATCCCCTAAAATACCGGTGATCTTGTCTTTTAGCTGCCATTCTATCCTGAGCCTGCCGCTGGAGTCGTCGGTTGCAATGAAATGTGCCACAAAGCCCTGTTCGCTGCGCGCGGCGCGGAGGTCGTCGTCGATGATCAGCTCGTCCTTTTTTGGGTTGCGCAATGGCACGGCGATATTGATGTTGGTGCCGCCATTGAAGCCGTACACGCCATCCACGTCAAGCGTGAGGACGCTTGTTTCGATATGGGTGGGTTTTATGGTCACCATTTCGCCGTTGATGTCGAGTTCGCTTTTCACGTCCCTGATGCGTATGTTTTGCATGTCGCGGTTGCGAAAAATACTTCTCCCGATTTTCTTTAATGGTTCAAAATTGAGGAGGCTCGCGTCCTGGAGGTCGTAGAGCACAATGCCGTGCACGGATGAAGGCGAAATTTGTTCCCTGGCGTTTATTGAGGCGGAGAGTTGCGTCTGGGCTGACAATGTGCCTTTCAGGTTTTCGCTGGTGAGTGCGCGATGGCCAAAATTATCCCATGTGCGAAAGAACTCGCTGATGTCAACGGTATGTATGTTCATATCCACGTTGAGGCGCTGACTGTCCGGGCGTTGTTGCAGCAATGCGGTCATCTCGAGAGTGCCGCCTGCATGGTTGACAACGGCCCGTTTTAATTCGAGTTGGTCGCGAGTGAGGGCTATCTCGGCGGCAACGTTGGTGGCCATGAATTTATGATAGCTTATTTTATCTACCGCGAGCGAAACGTTGACATTGGCCTGATCGAGCAATTTATCCATCTGGCGGGCGATGCCCGATAGGTTGCTTGTGGCGTGGGAGGGCGTTTCGGTAGCAGTTACTGGCGGGTGCGCCGACCAATAAGCAAGAAAATCGTCAAGGTATATCCGCGGGCTGGTGATGTGCCAGTTGACCCCTATCTGGCCAGGATCCTGAAAATAAAGATTGGCAAAATTCTTCATCTGCCCATCCATAAAAATCACGCTTTTGTCTACTTGTAGTTTCACGTCCTTAACCAACAGATCGTTGCCTGAAAAAAGAAATGTCATATTGGTATTGTTAATGGGGATATTGCGGGGCACATAGGTGATCCCAGCATTTACGAGATGAGCAGCGCCGATAAGGAGAACAGGTTTTGACAGATCATTTATGCCACCCCGGTATTTGATGTCCGCATCGACGGACCCGCCGGTAAAGAAGAATTTTTTATGGCTGAAAATATTGTTGAGGTTTTGGGCCGGCGCAGTTGCGGTGACATGCACGGCGAGTTCCGGCTTTTTGAGGTTCAATACCGTAATGGAATCTGCCTTGAGCGATATACCAGACCAAGAACCGCGGAATTGATGCGCAGAGACAAACGTGTTGGCGTTGTCAGGGCCAAAACCGGGATTGTATCGATTGGTGAAGGCCCCTGCGAAGCTACAGTTCTCGATAGTGGCGCCGGGAAAGTACAGTATGTTGTTGCGCACCTCGCAGTTGATATCAACTACGGGTGTATCCCTGAATTGCATCCGCCCGCGGAGCATCGCCGTAATTGCAATAGGATATTTCATAACCACTACGTTGAGCCTGGCTGCAATATCGGGCGACAAGAGGGCCGTTGCGTTCTCGAACGGGATGCTTTCTGCACGGAGGGTCAGCTCGAATGTTGCCGGATCGCGGGACATGTGAAACCAAGCCATTACATCAGCTCTATCTCTGTCAATGTCAATTTTGTCGCCACGGAGCGTAGCTTCTTCTGTTGTGGGGTTGTAAGTGCAGTTAAATACTGCGTTAATATGCTTGTTCCTGAGATAACTGCCCCGATAGGTATTAAATGTAAAGTCGTTGACAAGAAGTTTGGTGTTGGCGGCAATGAGCCAGCAGGTATCGTTATGCCGTAGCTTCATGTCGACATCGCCCACGTCAAATCTAAAAGATTTGGAGGCCGTTTTGTTTTCAAATGTGAACCTGATATTTTCGAACGACAGCCGACTAATGACGGGTGCGGCGCCGGGCGGGACCTGCACATTTTTTATGATCCGCTTCAGATTGCTTACGCCAAGACTGTCTGTAAAAATGGCGATATTACCATTACTTACTATGACCCTGCTGACCCTTGGCTTGCCGGAAATGAGCGAAAAAATATTTACCGATAAAAAAACATCTTTAACATTTAGTAAGTCCCTTCCCGAGCCAATGTCGGCGCTATCGCAAAGCACAACGCCTTTGAGTGCGAGGGTGAGATTGGGGAAACTCCTGAGTAAAACGGGATCGATGTCGGTAATGGTAACGCGGCCATTGATACGGGCATCTATATGATCCGTGATCTTGCTAATAATCTCTGCCTTATGGGTATACACATAAACCGCGAAGCCTATCCATACAGCTATGAATAGCAGGAGCGCCCCACCAAGTACCCGGAACAATATTTTACGCCATCGCCGCATTGTTAACAAAGCACCCTTTATCTAACGGAAAGGTAGGAAACACCGAGTGTCCGGAAAATAAAAGAATGTGAAAGAAATGGTATAAAATATTGTACCACTACCCGGTCGGGGCCGTTCAACTGTCGTCTTTTGAGGTATTTTTAGCGGCTTTTGAAGGCCCAGGCTTACGGCCAGCTTTCTTCAAAGCAGCGTCAATAAGCCATTCCAATTGGCTATTGACGCTGCGGAAGTCGTCCGCAGCCCACTTTTCCAGGGCTTTATATACTTCTTCATCAACCCGGAGGACAAATGTTTTCTTTACTGCCACCGTTGTGTTTTTAGGAATATAAAGAACCGGTGTTGAGTACCGGCTGGGCGCCCCTTTCACCACAAAGCACTACCATGAGGTTACTCACCATGGTAGCTTTACGCTCTTCGTCGAGCTGCACGATGTCTTTTTTGCTGAGCTGGTCAAGGGCAAGTTCTACCATGCTTACAGCACCCTCCACGATCTTGAACCGGGCTGCAACGATGGCACTGGCCTGCTGGCGCTGCAACATAGCCCCGGCGATCTCCTGCGCATAAGAAAGATGGCTGATGCGGGCCTCCTTAATGATGATGCCTGCTGTGACCATGCGCTCGTTGAGTTCCTTTTCCAACAGCTCGTTTATTTTTGCGCCCCCTTCGCGGAGGGTTACAACTGCACTTTCATCTTCAATGTTGTCATAGGCAAAGCCCATGGTCAGCGTCCTCAATGCGGCCTCGCTCTGCATCCGCACGAAGGCATTATAGTCTGCTACGTCGTAGGCTGCTTTGTAGGTGTCCTGTATTTGCCAAACGATAACGCCTGCGATCTCAACTGGGTTACCCATTTTGTCGTTGACCTTCAGGGTAGGGATAGCGAGGTTCTGTACGCGCTGGGTGAGCCTGTTGGCGCTGTATAGAGGATTTACGAAGAATAACCCATTCTCCTTCAAAGAACCAACGTACTTGCCGAACAGGTTGAGCACGCGTGCGGTATTGGGTTGGACAATGAGTAGCCCCTTCCAGATAAACAGACAGACGAGCCCGGCTATAGCCCCAGGCGCGGCATAGATGGCGTTATCGCCGGTCTTGCCGCACCCGACGAAGCAAAAAATAGAGATTCCCAAAAATATTACCGATAAAAACAAGGCTGTGTAGCCATTCATGGGTTTAATTACCTTTTCCATAATTTCGAATTGTTTGATATCAATTTAATATCAAAGTTACATCACTTTTTGAAATTGGAAAATTAATTTTTGAGAGAGGAATTAATATTCCCGTTCCGAGGACTTCTTATACATTTGGCTAAAATATAGCGGCTGAGCATCATCGCAAAAAAAACATTGCACGAGCTTTGGCAAACACACCCAAACTGCGAGCAACAGTTGACAGGAGGGTATTGAGAAGTGGGCAGCAGTGAATGGCACACGCCGGGCGACATCAAAAAAGATTATCCTTCGGCAAGCATTTTAAAAGGGAATAGGGTTGTTTTTAATATCAAAGGGAATGACTACAGATTGATCGAAAAGATAAATTATGACTACCAAATGGTATGGATAAGGTTTATTGGCAATCATTCAGAGTATGACAAAGTAAACGCCGACAGGATATAATATGGACATAAAACCGATAAGAACAGAGCAAGAATTTAACCGGGCCATGGAGCGGCTTGAAATGATATTTGATGCAAAAAAAGGAACACCGGAAGGTGACGAGCTTGAAATCCTCGTGATGCTGATTGAAAATTATGAAGATAAACATTTCCCCATCGGCTTTCCCGATCCGATAGAAGCTATCAAATTCAGGATGGAACAACTTGGCTACAATCAGGCAGACCTATCAAAGGTAATTGGGCTAAAAAGCCGGACCAGTGAAATATTAAACAAAAAACGGAAACTCACACTTGGTATGATCCGTAAATTACACAACGCGTTAAACATCCCTACGGATGTATTATTACAGGCATATTGATCGTTCTAAAGGATAGCAATATTAGTAATGCCGGAATAAGTGCCTAATTTTGTCACTTACCGCGTAAATTTCGCCCATGAAGCACCTACTTTTTGTTTGGATCATCCTCTTACTATCGTCTTTTAAAAGCAATGGCCAGCAGATACCCGCTTATAGTGCGGAAGACGTGATACACCACACTTCTTCAAAGGACACCGTGTACATCATTAATTTCTGGGCTACGTGGTGCGCGCCCTGCGTGGGGGAACTGCCGGCGTTCAACGCGCTGAAGCGCCGGTATGACCGGCGACCAGTGAGGGTGCTACTTGTGAGCCTGGACTTTAAGGAAAACTACCCTGACAAGCTTGCGCTGTTCCTGCAACGCAAGAATATAATGCCTGAGGTAGCGTGGCTTTCCGATACCAACCCTAATGTATTTATCCCCAAGATCGAAAATTCGTGGGGTGGTTCTATCCCGGCAACTATCGTCGTGGCGCCTGGGCAGTCGTTCAAGAAGTTCATAGAAGGGACGATCACAGAACGGGAAATCAGCAAGATCGTTGATGGGCTGCTGAAATGATAGCGGCACCCTCGAATATAACGCGCTTTTTACTTTGGAATTTCTACTTTTGGGGCTTTAAGAAGTGTCGTATCTCCACTCATATAAAAGACTGAACCAACTGATCCAAAACGAGAGTTTTGAACCGCTGATCAGTTGGGGTTTCCGGATGGCTGTATCCGGGACACTGCCTGTGATATGGGGACTGACGACGGGGCGAATCATGGATTCGGTGTGGATAGCGCTGACCTCTGAAGCGGTGTCGTGGGTGGAAATGAAGGGTTCGTTTGCGTGGCGATTGAGGACCCTGGTGGCGGGCGCCGTACTGGCAGTAGCATTCTCCATGCTTGGCTCAGTGACGGGCAATAACCTTTGGCTGAGCGTGGTGGGGATGTTTGCGGTCGGCTTCCTCGCTACGCTGTTGAAGAATATTGGCGACAGGGCGAGTGGGCTCGCGCTTTGCGTGTATATGCTGTTCATATTCAGCAATGCATACCCAGTAACCAGTCTACCAGAGATAGAACACCGGCTGGGGCTGGTAGTTATAGGCGCCGCGTGGCCGGTGATATTGGGCGTGGCGACTTCGTTCCTGATGCCGGCAGAAGAGCCTTTCAGGAGGCAGATAGCGCTGATATGGCGATCCATCGCTGTACTGGTAGACGCAGTATCGAAAAACAATAATCACAAGAATGGCGCAATGGTCTACGATGAGGACAAGGCGGTGAGGCTTGCCATAGATAGTTCATACCAGTTCTTCGGGCGTATGGCTCATCAGGTGAGCGAAAAAGATAACCGCCAATATCAGTTGGCACTGCTGCGGAAGATAGCCGGGATGGTAGCAGTGAATGTGATTGGTATGGGTGAGGAAAAGCAACTTGTGGATATTGCCAGCCTTGATGAGGCATTGCGGATAAAGGCGGCTACGTTGTTTAGTGCGATGAAGGAGGCTGTGGGCCGTATTTCGGTTTTTGTGATCACACTGGAACCTGAAGAAAAGCTGCTTGCGGTATCGCATATCAACAGGCTAAAAAAACTGACGGCACTAATAAGGGAGTATCCCTGGCCGGAAGACGAAAAGCAGCGCAATGCGATAAAAAGGATCATGCAACTTACTGACCGGACAGTGCGGCTGCTGGAGAACGCGATCCTGCGCATAGACAAGATGGGAGCGGACGCTCCGGTATTCAGGTCCTACTCGTTTGTGAAAACGCTGTTTATCCTAAAGCCGAAGTATTTTCTTTCGGACATCAGGATGCTGTTTGCGCTGGACAATTTTAATACCCGGTATGCGCTGCGCTCAGCAGTCGCGGCTGCCCTTGCTCTGTTCGTCTTTAAATGGTTCCGCATAGACCATGGGTATTGGCTGCCCTTTAGCGTGATGATCGTAATACAGCCGTATTTCGGGGCTACATTCAAGAAAGCTATAGACAGGGTTGCAGGCACAGTGCTGGGAGGATTAGCCGCGAGTTTGCTGCTACAATTGCCAGCAGGCATGCACTTTAAGGAAGGGATATTGTTCCTGACATTTATACTAATGGTGTATTACATCAAGCGAAAATACTCTGTTGCCGTGTTTTTCATCACGCTGAACCTTGTGTTGCTGTTCCACATAGAGGCGGCATACAGCGACAGGATCATGGTCACCCGTGCATTGTGCACGGTGGGCGGGGCGCTACTGGCGGTGGTATCGGGGTTCGCATTGTTCCCAACGTGGGATAAAAAGTGGCTGCCATCGCACCTGGCGGCTGCGCTGAAAAGCAACTACGATTATTTCACCGCAACTTTTTTTGCACCACAGCGCCAGATAAACTGGACACGCTATAAGAGGAGTGCAGAGTCTAAGAACAGCAATGTTTTCGACTCGTTCAACAGGTACATGCAGGAGCCGGGGCGTGAAAAATCAGAACTGTATTATGATATGGTGACGTCGTCTGTGCGAATCACGAGAAACCTGAATAATATACAACTTGAGGAGGATGAAAAACGCCGCACGACGGCGAGTAACCCAAGTGCGGAACAACAAAACAAGATCAATGAGTGCTTAGATAGTTTCAATAAGGTAATGGGCCATTTGTCCCTTATAGACCCAAATCATCCCTACAAGACGATGGATGCGGCGCAGGTAGGTGTATCGCCGTTTTGCCCAAATGAAATGCAGATGATCTTCCTGGAGAAAGTGAACATTGAATTGAAGGCCGTTGCGCAGAGCTTGAAGGAGGTGACGTAACGGGGAGCTAGGGATAGCTGACTTCGTCTTAACAACGAGGCACTCATAAAACAAGTGCGACACCGATTTTTTTTATTTTTTTTAATTCATTTTTTGCATTCTACTTGTTATCTTTACAAAGCAGAGAGCAATGATAGATAAAGATTAAGAGCATGGAAATTATTCATAACGCTATCCAAACAGACGAAAAATATCTTCTTACAATTAAGAAGCTACGTTCCGGGAATTTCAAAAAAAACCTACCATTCCTTATCCTATCAGGGGAGCTGCCAGAAGGTCAGGTATACCGGGAATATCCCGATGGACACGTCGAATTGCAAGAAGTCTTTTCTGTAGGGCCTAAATTTGAATATAGGGTATTAAAGACTCTTCCATTGCGCGAGGCAGATAAAGTCAGGATAGCAAATGGATTATTCTAAACCTACTTTGCTTGTGCTCTCCGGACCAAACGGCGCAGGAGCTCCATAAAGCCCGGTTTGTACGGCGGTAGCTAAAACGGCCATCTGATCTTATAGAACTTGCATTTGATGATCATATTACTTGTGTAAGAAGGTTTGAGATTGATTAATGTGGGCATATCGGAACTGTGCAGCCAGAAAGGAAAGAGCATCTTTGACCGCTATATCGAGACTGACCTTGAAGAATTAGGGGAATTTCGCA
>Ga0364867_10193_pt1 | contig 37729 bp, 35 predicted proteins | sample ExccelAu500001D4_3_FD_206915 | JGI IMG/M metagenome (GOLD analysis project Ga0364867, IMG submission 206915) | Enriched cells from Trout Bog Lake Hypolimnion, Wisconsin, USA - BchlTB.Aug13.5000.01.D4 | ecosystem: Environmental > Aquatic > Freshwater > Lake > Hypolimnion/Profundal zone | place... | reverse complement strand
GTACTGATGATGCTTATCGTTACCGGTGTGGGTTTTTTGATCCATCTCTATTCCATCGGCTACATGTCGAATGATAAAGGTTTCAACCGTTTTTTTGCGTACATGAACCTGTTCGTTTTTTTCATGCTTATACTGGTAATGAGTGCTAATTATGCCATGATGTTCATCGGCTGGGAAGGAGTAGGCCTGTGTTCCTACCTGCTGATCGGCTTCTGGTTCAGAAACCAGCAGTTCAACAATGCTGCGAAGAAGGCTTTTATCATGAACCGTATCGGCGACCTGGGATTCCTGCTGGGGTTGTTCCTTATTTTTACAACGTTTCAGAGTTTCACTTTCCCGGTGGTCTTTGACCAGGCTAAAACCATGTTGCCGGGCAGCGGGACACTTGTGGCCATTACACTGCTTCTGTTCGTAGGGGCAGTTGGCAAGAGCGCCCAGATCCCTCTTTACACCTGGCTTCCCGATGCCATGGCAGGCCCTACGCCTGTGTCAGCCCTGATCCATGCCGCAACCATGGTAACGGCAGGGGTTTACATGGTGGCACGTTCTGGTGTGTTATATGTGCTTGCACCGGTCACCATGGAGATCATGGGAATCACGGCCCTGTCCACCATGCTGCTGGCCGCAGCAATAGCCATGTTCCAGAATGACATAAAAAAAGTACTTGCTTTTTCCACGATAAGCCAGCTGGGTTACATGTTCCTTGCCCTCAGTGTAGGTGCGTTCACGGGAGCCATGTTCCATCTTATGACCCATGCTTTCTTTAAAGCACTCCTTTTTCTTGGGGCAGGTAGCGTGATCCATGCCCTTGAAGGGGAGCAGGATCTCAGGAACATGGGCGGGCTGAAAAAGGCCATGCCGAAAACCTGGTGGACTTTTCTGGTGGGCACTATGGCTATTGCAGGATTGCCCCCGCTTTCAGGCTTTTTCTCAAAGGACGAGATCCTTGGGAATGTGTTCGGTTCAAGCCTGCCTTTATGGGTTGTGGCCGTGGGAGTGTCCATGATGACCGCATTCTACATGTTCCGCCTGCTATTTCTCACCTTCTCGGGAAACTACAGGGGTAATCATCCGCAGTCATTAATAATACATGAATCTCCTGCGATAATGTATATTCCTCTTATCATACTGGCGGTCTTGACGTTTTTCGGAGGTTTCCTGAATATTCCGGAGATCATGGGAGGAGGAAGTATACTGAAAGAATTCCTTGCGCCGGTTTTTGCCGATGCGGTAAGGCTTAACCAGATTCAGCCTCATCATGTTGCGGCCAGGCTGGAATGGTCGAATATGATTGCAGTTCTGATACTTGTGCTGCTGATGGCTTATATCGCTTTCAGGAGATTCGTGAACCGTGATCCGGGAAGCGTGAACTATAATCGGGGAACCGTGAACGATATTCCGGGAAGTATGAAACCGAACTTTCTGGTGCAGCTTATTGAAAATAAGTTTTATGTTGATGAAGTTTATGATACCCTGTTTGTGAAGCCTGCACTGCGCATTTCAGATGCATTGCACAAGTTCATAGAGGAAGGGATCATCGATCGTGCTGTGAACGGAACCGGCGCCCTGGTGGTGAGATTCAGCAATGTGATCCGCTACCTTCAGAACGGACATGTGGGTTTTTACATGTTTTCCATGATCATAGGAATACTTCTCATACTGTTTTTTAATATCATCTTCTGATGCTGACGTTTATACTGATATTCTTACCCCTGTTAGCGGCCATTGGCCTGTTCTTCGTGAAACCGGAGAAATGGGCCCGGAGCCTGGCTTTTATGGTGGCCCTGGTGGAGTTCGGCATCAGCATTGCTGCCCTGGTCCAGTATTTCCTTTACTGTCATTGCCTGCTGCTGTTCCGCTTTGACTGGCTCACCAATTACGGCATCAGCCTGAAATTCGGTATCGACGGACTCAGCATGCTGATGGTGCTTCTGACTTCTTTCCTGGTACCGATTATTATTTACTCAACTTTTTGGCAGAAGATCGAAAGACCGGCTTCGTTTTACAGTCTTATAATCCTTATGCAGGCAGGGCTGGTTGGAGTTTTCACTGCATTCGACGGGATGATGTTTTATATTTTCTGGGAGCTTGCGCTGATCCCTGCATATTTCATTGCCGGTTACTGGGGAGGGAAAGAAAGGATCAGGATCACTTTTAAATTCTTTGCCTATACCTTCAGCGGCAGCCTTCTGATGTTGGTGGCAATAATTTACATTTATTCCCGCACCCCGCTTCCTCATTCCTTTGACCATATCTGGTTTTATGCTAACACGCTTACTCCCGGCGAACAGGTTTGGGTGTTTCTGGCATTCTTTATTGCATTCGCTATCAAAATACCCATATTCCCCTTTCATACCTGGCAGCCCGATACCTATGTAGCGGCGCCTTATTCCGGAAGCATGCTGATGGGTGCGCTCATGTCAAAAATGGGCCTGTTCGGTATGATCCGCTGGATGGTGCCGATAACCTATTCGGTGCTTAACACAACCAACGGTTTATTTCTTATTTTACCTGTTACCGGTATAGTTTATGCTTCGCTGATTGCAATAAGGCAGGATGACCTGAAGCGTTTGATTGCCTATTCTTCGATAGCACATCTCGGGCTTGTGGCTGCTGGAATCATGGCCCTCATTGCCCATGCGATGCAGGGGGCCATGGTACAGATGGTTTCTCACGGGATCAATATCGTGGGACTTTTTATCATCATCCAGTATATTGAGGCAAGGACCAAAACAACCAGCATTTCGGAACTTGGAGGGATCGCGATCAAAGCCCCGCGGCTGGCGGCATTTTTCATGATCATTTTGCTTGGAAGCATTGCCCTGCCTTTGACTGATGGATTTGTAGGCGAGTTCCTCATCCTCCTTGGCCTGTTTAAATGCAATGTTGTTTATGCAGCAGTTGCAGGGCTTACCATCATTTTCAGCGCTGTTTACATGTTGTGGATGTACCAGAGGGTGATGCTGGGAAATACAAATTTAGTAACAGATCAGATCACCGATCTGAACTGGAAAGAAATGACACCCCTCATCGCCATTGTGTTAATGGTCCTTTGGATAGGAATTTTCCCGGGGATGTTTATGAAAATGGCGGAGAACGGGCTGGGGCAGATCATAGGAATCATTAAATGATGTACAATGTACCATGTACAATGTACAAATAGCAATTAGATGAATAGTTTAATATCATTATCGGTCCTGGGTGTTTTGGTGCTTTTTCTGGGTATTTTGAAGAAGAAGACCTGGCTTCTGCCTGTGATCCTTGCCGGCCTGCTTGCATCACTCGTGATGACCTTGCTTCACTGGAACATGAACCACAGCCTTTTCCATAACATGCTCATTATTGACAACGCAGGAATCGCCTTCAGCTCGGTAATGATCTTTTCGACCTTTCTCATCTTCATGTTTGCCGCGCAATATTACAGGAAGGTCGTTCGTCCTCTCGACGACATTTACGCGATCATGATCTTTGCACTTGTAGGCGCAGTACTGATGAGTTATTTCGGGAACCTCATCATGCTGTTCATCGGGATAGAAACCCTCTCCATAGCACTGTACGTACTTGCAGGCAGCCATAAGGAAGCGATCACATCCAACGAAGCAACATTAAAATATTTCCTGCTCGGTTCATTCCTTTCTGGCTTCCTTTTATTCGGCATAGCCCTTATCTACGGATCCAGCGGCTCATTCGACCTTTATACCATACATTCCTGGGTGGCGGAGCATGCGAGGGCCGGGCTGCCGCCCATGTTCAAAGCAGGCTTGTTCCTGCTTATCATAGGGCTTCTGTTCAAGATCGCCATCGCACCCTTCCATTTCTGGGCTCCTGATGTGTACGAAGGGACCCCCACACTGCTGACCGCTTTCATGGCAACCGTGGTTAAGACAGCCAGTGTTTTCGCTATGTACCGTTTCTTCAGCATTACCTTTTTCGGTATCCACGGGGTTTGGGAAATGACTATTGCAGTATTGGCAGCAGTCACTATTGTGATAGGTAACTTCACGGGCTTATACCAGCCCAACCTAAAGCGGATGCTGGCATATTCAAGCATCTCCCATTCGGGCTACATGATGCTGGCCATGGTTGCTTTTTCGGTCCGCACTGCAAACGCGCTTCTGTTCTACTCAATTTCATATTCCATAGCCACTATCGCTGCCTTTGCAATCCTGATCCTTGTTAGGGAAGCCATGGGGAATGATTATTTCGGCTCCTTCAACGGCATCGCTAAGAAAAACCGCGTTGAAGCTTTTACCCTGGCCGTGGCTATGTTATCCCTCACCGGGATCCCGCCACTGGCAGGTTTTATAGGAAAGTACTTCCTCTTTGCAGCGGCCATTGAACAGGGATGGCTCTGGCTGGTCATCGTGGCCATTGCAGGTTCGGCTGTAAGCGTGGGCTATTACTTCAAGCCCATCATTGCCATGTATTTCAGGGAAGACAACGGGATCATCCTCAAGGCCAGCCGGCCCTTCAGCATCTCGATACTATTCCTTACGATCCTCACCCTGCTGATTGGTCTCCTTCCCTTCCTTATCAGCGGGCTGATCTGAAAAGTTTACGGGTTATCACTCCTTTCTCAGTCTGAATTCTCAGGAAATAAACGCCCGGTGCAAGTTTCCTTACATTCAGTTTCAGCTCTTTTGAATTGTCACTGCGGATGAGATCCACCATCTGCCCTGAAGTGTTCCATATTTCGCATCCATGGATGGATACAGTTCCTGTAATGATTATGTCTGTGGATGAGGGATTAGGATAAACGAGCACTTCGGTTCCTTCAAGCATGGCAACAGACAATGAAGTTACTTTCAGAGTGTCTCCCGGGGGTGATTCACACTGAAATACATTGATTACAGGATCGTTAAATATCGTGGTGAGATAATATGAATAATAATTGGAGTGGATTCCTGATGTGATGGTATCATAGTAAACGGTATCAGAAATATCAGAGGTGTTTAGTTTGTTAAACGGTGGCATACCTGTAGAATCTGACCGGTATATGTTATATCCATGAACAATACTGCTCCCGGGTTTAAAGGGTAACACACCTGCTGCGTTCGCAGAAATCGCACAAGGTGGTTCCCACGACAATTTGTTGATGTTGCTGCTGCCAGTCCGTATTGCTTTTCCCCCAGCAGCCGTGAACCTTCAGAAGAAAACATATACAGGTTTCATAATATATGAATATTGTCAATCTGTGAAAATACGAAACCTGGAAGTAAAAGTCAAGACCCGCTTAGTAGAGATTTTCCCTCAGCTCTTTAATCCTTTCATCGGTCACATAATCGTCGTATTCCATTCGTTTGTCGATCATGCCTTTGGGGGAGATCTCGATGATGCGGTTGCAGACGGTCTGGATGAAGGCGTGGTCGTGGGACGACATCAGCAGGTTCCCCTTGAACTTCATCAGGGTATTGTTGAAGGCCTGTATCGACTCCAGGTCGAGGTGGTTGGTGGGGGTGTCGAGGATCATCACGTTGGCATTGCGGATCATCATCCTGGCGATCATGCATCGTACTTTCTCACCTCCCGACAGAACGTTTGCTTTTTTATAGATCTCTTCGCCTGAGAAAAGCATCTTTCCAAGGTACCCGCGGAGGTAGTTATCGCTGGTATCTTTCGAAAACTGCGCCAGCCATTCCATCAGGTTCATGTCGGTCTGGAAGAGTTTTTCGTATTCCAGGGGAAGGTAGACCTTGGTGATGGTCTGGCCCCACACAAAAGTCCCGCTATCCGGAGGCTGGTGGCCCTTGAGGATCTCGAAAAGGGCGGTCATGGCGCGGGGATCGCGTGAGAGGAAAATCACCTTGTCGTCCTTCTGCATGGTAAAGCTTACTTTTTTGAAAAGCAGGGAACCATCCATTGTTTTGCTGAGGTCGTGCACCTCGAGGATGGTGTTTCCCGGTTCCCTGTCGGGGGTGAAGATGATGCCCGGGTATTTGCGGGTCGACGGCCGTATCTCTTCAATATTGAGTTTTTCTATCATCTTTTTACGGCTGGTGGTCTGCTTCGATTTCGAAGCATTGGCGCTGAAACGTCTTATGAACTCCTGCAGTTCAGCTTTACGTTCCTCGGCTTTTTTATTCTGGGCAAGCTGCTGTTTCAGCGCAAGCTGGCTCGATTCATACCAGAAGCTGTAATTTCCCGGGAATTGCTGCACCCTGCCGAAATCTATATCGACGATATGGGTGCAGATGGTATCGAGGAAATGCCTGTCGTGGGAAACAACAAGCACCGTGTTTTCAAAATTGGCGAGGTAACCCTCAAGCCAGTTCACTGTATCAAGGTCAAGGTCGTTGGTGGGCTCGTCAAGCAGGAGGTTATCAGGTTTTCCAAAGAGAGCCTGTGCAAGAAGGACCTTCACTTTATCCCTGCCCTTAAGTTCCCGCATCAGTTTTGGATGAAGGTCCTCTTTGATGCCAAGTCCGCTGAGCAGGCTGGCCGCATTGCTTTCGGCATTCCATCCGTCCATTGCTGCAAAGGCTTCCTCCAGTTCCGAAGCCCTGTGGCCGTCGGCTTCTGAAAAATCGGACCTGGCATACAGAAGGTCCTTTTCGTTCATGATCTCCCACAGCTTTGAATGGCCCATCAGCACTGTGGAAAGCACGGGATATTCATCGAATTCGGCATGGTTCTGCTTTAATACCGACAGTCGTTCCCCGGGCCCGAATGTTACACTACCCTTTGTATAATCCATCTCACCATAGAGCAGTTTCAGGAAGGTGGATTTGCCGGCGCCGTTGGCCCCGATGATCCCGTAGCAGTTGCCGGGAGTGAACACCATGTTCACATCCTGGAACAGAATGCGCTTGCCGAACTGGATGCCCAGGTTTGAGACTGTGATCATTAATTGTACTTTAATTATTAACAAAAGGATTCCCGCCGAACACTTTCAGGTAGGTAGGGTTCACAGGTAATTTCCCCTGGGGAGCGAAGGCGACCCAGAGTTCATAGGTACTCAAATCGAGAACAATGGATTGCAAGGTTGGCACATGGTCGGCTGAACGGAAGAGAGCGCCTGATGAACGTGCATTCCCGTCGGTGGAAGGGAAGCCCTCGATCTGTTTCATTTCTTCAATCCCGATCTTCCCTTTTTTAAGTTCTTCGGAATATTGCGATTTCAGGCTGGCCCAGCGTTTGAGGTTGCTCGGGCTTTCGGGGTTTTCGACGAAGTTGCCCGGGAGGCGGTTGTCGTTCACAGTTGCGAAGGTGTTCGGAATCCCCCATTCGGCGCCCTCACGCACCTTTGAAGATGAGGTGCGAAGCCCGCGTGCCTTGCTGCCGATGTTATCCTCAAGGACCCCGGCAGCGCATTCATCCGCCAGGAAAATCAAATGATTGAATGTATAATCTTTATCTTTCATGAAATCAGCAAGACCTGCAATGGTGGAATCATGTTCAAGGCCGTACCTGAGGTCGAAATGATAGGAGCGCTTGCCCTGTACCGGCGGATAAGCGGCGCCGGTTTCGCAGTCGAGGATGGCGCCAAACACATGGTGATCGTTGAAACCGCTGACAGGAGTGAGCTGTCCAAGGAAATTGACGAACACAACGGAATTGTTCCCGTTATGAATGAGGGTGACCGCATGGATCTTAGCCAGGCTGTTGTCTTTTAATGCATACCAGTCGAGGTTCCTTCCCACAATGGTCTTGCCTGTTGCCGAAGCCCCAGCAAAAGCTGCTGAAGCAGAACACTGGGTAGGCCTTACCACATCGGCATAAAACTGCCAGACCAGGAATTCGTTCCTTGAAAAAATCCCGTCGCCGGGCTCATCTTTTGCAGATGGGAAGAGCGTTGCCATTCCTTCGATCTCATCGCGGTATTCAGGCTGAATGGCCTGTTCAAGGGCAATGGCGCGGTTTTTAACTGTCTCAAATGTGAGCCCGGCCTGCTTCAGAAGGTCAAACTGGTCCTTCATCATTTCGTCCATGACCTTAGCGTATTCAGGCATGGCCTTAATGAGTTTTTCGCCATACATCTTCCCCATATCCTTATGTGAAAGCCCTTTAAAATCTACGGTTACAAGAAAATATCTCCCGTCAACCATCTTAATCTCCACAGGGCAATCGTAGGCGGCCTGGTGTACGATGCCATGATGGGCCATGAGAATGAAAGGGGTGGTGTTCAGTTCGGAAAGCCGCTTCAGGGCTACTTCCTGCGCAGGAGTGTCCATGTTGAAGAAATCGGTGAAGTGCACGAATTTCCCGTTCTTATAAGCCACGTTATCTCCGGTAGCAAGGTATTCATGGTTGAAGAGGTAGCAGCAGGAACCCGGAGTATGGCCAGGGGTGTGGATGATTTGTACCCGCAGGCCACCGATTCTTAACGTGTCGCGGTCGCTGAGCAGGGTGTAAGGAGCGTATTTCCAATGCAGGTGGAGGAAAAACATCTTGCCGTTCTTCCCGTTGATCATCTGCTCCTCATCCTTATGCATGTATATTTTTGCATGTTTGAAGAGGCCGATGGCAGCAATATGGTCACCATCGGTATGAGTGAGAAGGACGGCGGTCACCTGGTCAGGGGTTATTCCCAGTTTTCCCATCTGCAACAGGAAATTTTCCCGGTCCACGCCTGCATCCACCATGACATAACCGATCCTGGTCTTGAAAAAATATGCATTCACAAATTTATCTTTCACGCAAAAGACCGAGTCGTTGAGCTTCTGTGTTTCAGCGGGATTCATATCGCTTGTGGCTCGCCAGATCCTGAAACCGAAATACCCGGCCAGCAGGACCAGGACGCCAATAAAAATAAGGAATCCGTAAAGGACCCTTTTCACTGGTTTTTTCATATGGACAAATATAATTTAAAGCTTATGCCAGTTGATAACATATTTATCTTTAGAACCAGTCAAATTTACGCAATTTTGCAGCGGTATGAGTTTAGTATTGGTTTTGCCTTATGAAACGGAACAATGAATAAACAGCTACTGATCATAAAAAATAAAACAAACGAGGGCCCGGGTTTGCTGGAGACGGAACTGAAAGAGAGGGGGATCGAATATTCAATTAACGACCTTGACAAAGGTGAGGATATGCCACCTGTTGATGACATACTGCTGCTGGCAAGCGGGAAGTTTTGTCCCGGCCAGGTCGTCAGGATTGGCGCCAATTAATACGGCATGCAGGGCCACATTGAACTGACGGAAGAAATGCTTGAATACTGGATGAATGAAGATCCGGACCTGCTTCAGCTTGAAAAGGAAGAACTCAGGACAACATTCCGCGATGAGCTTCCTGAATATTCCCGGACAGGCCGGCAGCTGATGTTGAATTTTATAAAAATGGCCGGCTATTGATTTACAGGAAACGCTTTATCCTTGCTGCATGCGCCTCTTCCTCGGCAATGATCCTTTTGATCAGGTTCTTTGAATCGCTTTTTGCCTTGTTATAAAGCTCTTTGTAAAAAGCCACGCTGTCGATCTCGAATTTGTAGGCAATTTCAAGGGCTTCCTTAGGTGTTTTCAGGGTTGCAGCAAGGGATGCCCCGGCATCGGGTTTCCCGAAAATATGCTTATCGGCAAGATTCTGTATATAAGCCGAAAAATTCTCATCACCCTGTTCATAATCTTCGGGCTCATAATTATCGAAGATCTTCTGGAAGGTGGCAGTGTGCATGGTTTCCTGTTCAGCGAGGTCGATGAACAGGTGCTTGATGTCAGTCGACTCCCTAATCATTTCGGCAGCGGCAATGTAAAAGGCATATCCGTTCTCTTCAATACGGACGGCGATTTCAACAATTTCTTTTCCTGAGTAATACATAAAATGTGTTTTAGCAAGACAAACGTACAGGAATTTGATGAATCCCGCAAGGATGGAGGCGGTTTTTTGGTTAATTTTGTACTCCGGATGAAGGAGCCCGTAACATAATCCTTACAACCTTTTTGCGCAAATTCGAAATTTAGCTCCATGACAAAACATCATTCTTCAAAAGAATTTACTTCAAGGGACCTTGAAAAATACAGCTCGGCATTTACCCTGTCGGATATGGAAATTTTCATATTCCCTGAACTTCTTTATGCTTTGGTCTACGCAAATATTATGTCACCCGAGATCTGGAAATGGAGGGATGATCCATGGTTTGCAGGAATCGATAACATGGGACCCCTTAAAAAGATGCACAGGGTGAAGCAGTATATAATGGATCATTATGACTTTAACCTTGACCTGGAAACCTGGGGGCTTACCGATAAGCAGACTGAAGTAAGCCGTTTCAGCGGATTTATCGATATGGAAACCCTGTCGGGGTCAAACGCGTTGTTTGGATATGAAGGGGATAAATATTATTTCGATCTGGATATCCGAAAACACTTCGGCCTTGATAAGTATGATACGGAAATCATACCATACTGGAAGACTGAAACCGTTGAAGCCATGAATGCGTTCAGGTTCAAATATGATCACAGCAATGGCGCGGGCGAATGCGTTTCACTGGCCTGCCTGTATGTAGCAGCCTTGTTTATTGTCGCCAAGGTGCCGCTTGAAGACATATTCATGATGGGCACCCCTCTCCATTCACAGAATTTCATCCTGATCGACGAAGGATTGATCACCAACAACCGCCGTGTGGTAACCAAGTCGATGTGGTACAATGGGACGGAACTCTCCGCCCTGGCCCGGCGAGCCATGGAGCATGAGCAGGTTACAATCGTTGCCCACCCCAGCGGCTATATTCATTCGGTATATCCTGAAGCTTCAATAGACCAGGCTGCCTTCAAGCGGTTCAGGGAAAAACTTTCGAAATACCTTGAAACCCCTGTCAATTTCGAGATCTTCGTTAACTTCCTGAGGGATTACAGCCATTACCAGAAGCTTTTCCAGATTGCATTCTTCTGCCAGGGGACAAATAAATTCATCAGGCTCGAAAGGGCTTTCGGGTATGAGCACGGGAGCAAGAACCGCCTGGGTGACAAGACAGGGAAAAAGCTTCTCTGCGAAATGGATGAGGAGGAAATGAACCTCACGGAATATCCAGGGAGACTGATCCTGACTTTCGATGATGAGATCTTCAAAACCAGGCCCTACCAGGATTTCATCAGATTGCTGCTCGAAAAATTCCCCGAAATGAAAGAACATGAGGATTTCGTCACCGATCTGAAAAAATTCGTTCATCTTGTTCCACGCCTCCCATCAGAAAACAAAACATTCATTTCAGGAGGCCATTTACCCGCACCAATTGTTAATTCAAAAGGTGTGCTAGTTTCGGCTTCACCGAACACCATTTCACCATTTCATACAAGAGAAGACATCATCTTAGCTATTTCTTCCATGCGCGCCAGCAATCCCTCTGCCGACCTCGCTTTTTACGCCGGCAGGTTTATGGAGTCCTGCGACTGGAAACCTTTTTTCAAAGCTGCCTTTGAGCGCAATCCAGTTTCAGTCGCATATTTCAAAGATAAAACCCCTGATGAGGTCTATGCCGAACTGAGATCCTGGCCTGATGATTCCATTTATGAAGGCAACCGCCTTTCCCTGCCTGACGAGGTGGTTAATTACAAACGCGGCGACGGGCTTGAAAAAGCCATCACCATGATGAATACATTGAAATCAAGGCAACACGGAGATTTGCATTTGCAGGCAGCCGGAACTCTGGCTAAAGTTAAAGTACCGGGGATCATCTATGAGTTCCAAACAGGGAAAAGCCTTGAATTAAACCTTGAGTATTGTAACCGTAGTATTTTACATTTAAACGTCTAATTGTAAAATACGTTTTCAACTTTTTCAAAATCCGGCTTGCCTAAACATGGATTTTATGGTTTTTAAGGCTCGAAAGCAAGAACGGCAGGTTTCCCCTGAAGTTTATACATTATAACCCCAGCTGGTTCAGCAGGAATTCGAAATCCACAGTGGAATTTTCAATCCTTTGTTTCGTTGCCTGGCCAGAGCCATGTCCCACATTGTAGTCGATGTAAAGCATCACAGGATTGATCTGTCCGGGATTATTCTGAAGGGCTGCGGTGAATTTCTTTGCATGCAGGGGATCAACGCGGCTGTCGTTGGCGCCTGTGCGTATCAGCATGGTAGGATGATTTACCCCCTGACGGATGTGCTGGTAAGGCGAGTACTGGAGCAGGTTGCGGAAATCGGCTTCGTTGTCGGAAGTTCCGTACTCGGGGATCCAGTACCTTGCAATAAGGAATTTCTGGTAACGTATCATGTCGATCAGGGGCACGGCGCAAAGGATGGCCTTGTATAGGTCGGGACGCTGTGTCGCTATTGCTCCCATCAGCAACCCGCCGTTGCTTCCGCCCCAGGCCACCATGCGGTTCGAAGTGGTGTATTTTTCACGCACCAGCCATTCGGCGCAGGCATTGAAGTCGTCGAAGCAGTTTTGTTTTTTAAACAGCATGCCGTTCTGATGCCAGGATTCCCCGTATTCGTCACCTCCGCGTATGCCGGGTTCAACTACGACAACACCCCGGTTGATCAGGGGTGTATAGCCTCCGAAATACCCTGGTTTGATCCCGCTGAGGAATCCGCCGTACCCTGTGATAAGGACCGGGTTTGCGCCGTCAAGCTTCAGATCCTTGCGATGGACCACCAGCACAGGGATGCGGGTACTGTCTTTTGATGTATAAAATTTTATCTCTCCGGTGATATTCGACATGTCGACCGGTATTTTCTGCTCGTAATACAGCCTCCATTTGAAATCCTTCGGTGAGGCTATATATGTTTTTCCCGGGGAAGTGAAGGTGCTCAGAGAAACATACACCGAATCCTCTTCGCGGTCATAGCCGAATGAAGAAACATCGCCGAGTTCGGGAAGGCTCACCGGTCCTATCTTTTTCCCTTCCGGATCAAGAAGTGTAAGCCGGCTCTGTATGTCTTTTTTATCCTGCAACACAAACCGCCCGTCTTTCAATACTTCCACATTCTCAATCACCGTTTCGCCTTCAGGGATAAGGACTTTCCAGTCTTTATATTCAGGTTTGCCCTTGTCGGCAACCAGGAAACGTTTATTCGGCGCATTGTCATTGGTGAGGATATAAAGTTTTTCGCCTATGGCTGAAGGGTAGGCCTGGAATTTTTTGCTTGCATAGATGAGCTGTCCTTTTTCTTCGGTTCCCGTTTTTTTCATCCACACCGAATCGGAATAAAAATCACCTGTTCCGTAAAAGGTGACATCGCTGTAACGGTTATCATAGATGAACCATGAATTCTGGGCGTCATTGGTCGAGCCGAGGAACTTCATTTTATCCGGGGGATCTCCCAATTTCCAGAGCCAGGTCTTGAGCGGGCGCTGCAGTTTCACGTCTTCGGGGCTGCGCAGGGTAACATACATATGCTGCTGGTCCTTGGTCCATTGTATTCCAAAGGTGTTCTGAAGAGGGGGGAATAATTGCTTCCCGGTTTTGGTATCGATGAAATAAGTTATGCCGATCTCCGATCCGCTTTGCTGCACATTCACTGCGGCCCTTTCACCATCGTAGGTATATTCCACTCCCGAGGTTGAAGTTTTACCTGAGGTGTCAATCTTTACAGGGTCCCAGATCAGGACTTTTTTCCCGCCCAGCATGGTGTACAGGGAGTACTGTTTGTCTCCTTTCTTTTTAATGGTCTGGAATACCCGTTTCCCTTCTTTATCGAGGGCACTTTCATAATCCCGGTCAACATAAGCTGTGATCTCTTCACGAAGCCCCGGATGATCTTTCTGGGTCGCTTTCATATACGATACAGTATAATCATGTTGAGCTTTTGTCCACTCTATGACCTTCGGATCGGTTTTATCTTCCAGCCAGCGGTACTGGTCAGTAAGGAAGTAGCCGTGCAAAGTATCAGTCACAGGTTTTTTCTCAGTTACCGGCGGATGGAATGGTACCTGGCAAAATACAGAAACCGGCAATGCAAGGATCAGGGCAGAAATCAATGTTCTCATACAAAATATTTTTAGGTAACGTAAAAGTAAAGACAATTATGGGAGCCGCCAAGCGTAATCGGGGAAACACATGATATTTCAGGTGAAATTCCAGATCAGGACTACAATATTTCGCTACCTCGCTTCTCGCTTCCCGCTATCTATTCCATGGTTACTATCCCGATCGGTTTCGCATCTATCCAGCCGCCTCGCGTAAAATCAGGCACATCCACTGAATTTCCACGGTTATTAACCGAGATATTGCTGAGTTCGACTATGGAGGACCAGGTGGCGGCGTCATACACATCCTGGTCGAGCGGAAGGCCTTTACGGAGGCAGTAGCTCAGGCGGGAATCCATGATAAAGTCCATGCCGCCGTGGCCGCCCACCTGTTTGGCTTTTTGCCCGATAGCTGTTGCCAGGGGATGTTCATACTGTTTCATGAGTTTCTGGTAATCTTCATCCTTGAGCCATTCATGAGCTTTGGGTTCAAGGGCGATCTGTTCAACAGGATATTTCCTGGCCATGCCTTTGGTGCCTATGATCATATGGATGCGGCTGTAAGGCCGGGGACTGGTGGTATCGTGCTGGACCATGATTGTTTTTCCGTTAACTGTGCGGATGACTGTAGTGTTCATATCCCCGAGTGCGTACGTTTGGCGAGCCTCCGGGCTTTCGGGTCCCAGTTTTTCTTTTGCATACAGGCTCATGCCGACCTGGTTGGTCGAGATACTGTTCAGGTAATCCATGCGGTCGCCGCGGTTGATGCACAGGATCTGGGCAACAGGGCCAAGACCATGGGTTGGATAAGGGTTCCCGTTATGGTCCCGGCTGAACTTCAGCCTCCACATGCCGGCATATCCTTTTTCCTTATCGAATTTAAGCCAGCGAAGATCATGGATGTAGGCTCCTTCGGCATGCATGATCTCACCGAAAACACCGTTTCTGGCCATGTTCAGTGTGTTGAGTTCGAAGAAATCATAGCAGCAGTTCTCGAGCATCATGAAATGCCTCTGTGTTTCTTCCGCAGTATTCACGAGTTCCCAGCATTCTTCAAGAGAAGTGGCAGCAGGCACTTCGCTGGCAGCATGCTTGCCCTGCTTCATGGCATAGACTGAGACGGGCGTATGCCAGAGCCAGGGTGTGCAGCTATATACCAGGTCAATATCATCCCGTTTGCATAGGTTCTTCCAGTCTTCATCTCCCTTGGAATAGCCTTCCGGTTCCTTCCTTCCTGCATCGGTCACCACTTTTTTACCTTGTGCAACGCGTTCAGGGATCACATCACAGATTGCAACAACCTCAACGCCATCCACATACATTAATCTCCCAAGGGTATCCATTCCCCTCATGCCAAGCCCGACCAGCCCTATGCGGACGGTTTTAAGCGGTTCACAAGCAAGACCCATCACGTTCCTGCCTTTTCTTTCGGGAGATGGCAGTTGGATGGAACTAGCGTTGGAAGCAAAGCTGCTGAAATCAGCAAGTGAGGCAGCGGCAATCCCTGCAGCTGCCGTCTTTAAGAAATTACGGCGGTTGGTTTTCATCCTGAATGCTTGGAATTTATCGGACTTCAAAGATAAATTGTTCAGATTTATCCTTAACTTTCGCAGAGAATAAAATTTGCCATAGTAAATATTAATAAAAGCAGTATGAACGAAAGTTGCACGGTTTCGGAATATATTCTACAACGGTTGCAGGAGATTGGCATAAAGCACCTGTTTGGAGTGCCGGGGGATTATGTCCTGGATTTTCTCGACAAGGTCATTGAAAGCCCGATTAATTGGGTAGGGACGTGTAATGAATTAAATGCAGGTTATGCTGCCGACGGTTATGCAAGGCTGAACGGGGCAGGTGCAGCAGTCGTGACCTATGGGGTTGGTAGTATGAGTATCCTGAATGCGGTGGCCGGGGCGTTTGCAGAGCAGGTCCCCCTGATCATCATCAACGGGGCACCGCCGGCCCGGAGAAGGGAATCAGGCGCCCTTGTTCACCATCTCATTTCAAATTATTACCTGCAGCTGGATATTTTCAAAAAAGTGACCTGCGATGCTGCCATCCTTACAGATCCCAATACAGCTCCTGAAGAGATTGACCGGGTACTGAGAAATTGTATCACCCGTAAACTGCCGGCATACCTGGAGTTGCCTGCCGATATGGTTAACGCTTCATGCAGGCAACCGGGGGCGCTGCTATCCTCAGGTACATCATCATCCAATGAAGAGAACCTTGCTGACTGCATTTATGAAGCAGCCGCGATGTTCAATAAAGCAGATCATCCCATGATCCTGGCGGGTGTGGAATTGCTGAGGTTCGGACTTGGTGCTGAAGCGCTTCACCTGGTTGAAGCAAGCGAGGTTCCTTTTGCAACCATGCTCGGCAGCAAATCGGTTTTGCCGGAACTTCATCCGCAGTTTACAGGGATGTACCAGGGTGGCTGGAGCAGGGAAAATATCCGAAACCAGGTCGAAGGCTCGGATTGCCTGTTATCTATCGGGGTGTGGATCACTGACCTGGATACCGGGCTTTTCAGTATGAACCTGGATAACCGGAGGATGATCACAGCGGGAGGTGGCAGGGTGCGTATAGGCAATCATTATTACGAACAGGTACAGCTTGGGGATTTCATCCGCGGACTGGTAAAGGTCATCAAACCCCGTTCCTACCTTGCATCCCACCCTGCCGAATCCTATAAGCCCAAACAGCAGTTTATTCCTGAAGCTTCATGCACACTTACTGCGAAACGCCTTTATGAATGCCTGAACTTCAACCTCGACGACAGCATGATCCTTCTTGCAGAACCGGGCGATGCTTTTTGTGCTGCCCCGGCATTTCATATCGAGGAAGCAGAGAACTTCATCGTTCAGAGTTATTATTGCTCGATCGGGTATTGCACCCCGGCAGCCCTGGGTGTTTCGCTGGCCTGTCCTCAAAAAAGGCCGGTCGTCCTTACCGGTGACGGGGCTTTCCAGATGACAGCACAGGAAGTTTCAACCCTGATCAGGGAGCGCCGCCCGGCGATCATAGTGCTTATTAACAATGACGGTTACCTGATTGAACGCCGGCTGCACCAGGACGGGTACTATAATGATATCCAGATGTGGAAGTATTCGAAACTGGCGGAGGTATTCGATAACTCATCCTTTAGCATGGCTTTCAGGGTCACCACGGAAGAAGAGCTCAACGAGGCGGTAAGGAAAGCTGGCAGGGAGAAAGACAAGCTTGTATTTATCGAAGCGTACATTCCCGGCCGTGATTGCTCCAGAGGGCTGGAGAGGCTCGGGGAAGCTTTCAGGCAGGCACAGCAGAAGAAATGAGGAATTTCCCTGGCAGGATCTGCAACGTCCTTGTGCTTAAAGATAAACGGTTTTTCCTGCTTTTGCAGCCCTACAGTGCGTCCTTGCCCCTGCAGATATTCGTTTTTTCCTACCTTTGCAGCCCAAAATCTGTGAAATGGCGAGCAACGAAGAACTGTTTAAAAAGATCATCTCTCATGCAAAAGAATACGGGTTTGTCTTCCCGTCCAGTGAACTATATGATGGATTAAGCGCTGTCTATGATTACGGCCCGTTTGGGGTTGAACTTAAAAACAATATCCGGGAATACTGGTGGAAGTCCATGGTCCAATATCATGAGAACATTGTAGGCATCGATGCTGCCATTTTCATGCATCCCACGGTATGGAAGGCTTCGGGCCATGTTGATGCATTCAGCGACCCGATGATCGATAACAGGGATTCCAAAAAGCGTTACCGTGCCGATGTGCTGATCGAGGACCATATCCAGAAGATAGATGACAAGATCAGCAAGGAGGTTGAAAAAGCCAGGGGCAGGTTTGGAGAGACTTTTGATGAGAAGATGTTCAGGGAAACCAACCCAAGGGTGAAGGAAAACCTGGATAAGATCGAGGCAATAAAAAACCGTTTCTACCCGGCCCTTGACCGCAATGACCTGGCCGATGTGAAAATGCTGATCGAAGAGCTGGGCATCGTTTGCCCTATCTCAGGGACAAGGAACTGGACAGAGGTAAGGCAGTTCAACCTGATGTTCTCGACCCAGATGGGTTCTGTGAATGAAGATGCCAACGAGATCTATCTTCGCCCTGAAACCGCACAGGGGATCTTTGTGAACTTCCTTAATGTGCAAAAGACGGCCCGCATGAAAATCCCCTTCGGGATCGCCCAGACCGGAAAAGCTTTCCGCAACGAGATTGTGGCACGGCAGTTCCTTTTCCGCATGAGGGAATTCGAGCAAATGGAAATGCAGTTTTTCGTGAGGCCGGGAGAAGAGCTTAAATGGTATGAATACTGGAAGGAAGAACGCCTGAAGTGGCATCTTTCACTGGGGATGCCTGCAAGTAAATACCGTTTCCATAATCACGACAAACTGGCCCATTATGCCAATGCCGCAGCCGACATAGAATTTGAATTTCCCATCGGTTTCAAGGAAATAGAAGGGATTCACAGCCGAACCGATTTCGACCTTTCTGCCCACCAGAAATTCTCGGGAAAAAAGATACAGTATTTCGACACCGAGCTTAACGAAGGATATGTTCCTTACGTGATAGAAACATCCATTGGCCTTGACCGCACCTTTCTGGCCGTTCTCAGCCATGCCTACCATGAAGAAAAGCTTGAGGATGGCAGTGAACGCGTAGTCCTGAGTATTCCCGCGAAGCTTGCCCCGATCAAGGTAGCTGTGCTTCCTCTTGTCAAGAAGGACGGTTTGCCCGAGAAAGCCCGCGAGATCATGGACAAGCTGATGTATGATCACCGCTGCTTTTACGAAGAGAAAGACACCATCGGCCGCCGGTACCGCAGGATGGATGCACTCGGCACACCCTTCTGCATTACCATTGACCACCAGACGCTGCAGGATAATACCGTGACCATACGCGACAGGGATACGATGCTGCAGGAGAGGATAGCAGTCCCTGAGGTTTCCTCAGTTGTTTCAGGTAAGGTCGCGAGGTAGCGAAATGGCGAAAAGGCGAAAAGCGAAATTATTTACTTTAAGTTTTTTACAAAATATTTTGAAAAGAATTGACTTTGGATGTTAGAAATATCTAACTCTGCGTTAGGAATATTTAACATCTACATCAAGAAAAAGTATTTTTTTAAGTTTTATTTGGCTTCCTTCTGCTGTGTGATGGAGTATATATTGTATTCAGTCCGCTGGTCATCAGATTCTCATGGACAGACTGCTTGCAAAGCATACTTTTTATCCTCGTTTCCGGATTCGCTCTGTACCAATGAATGACCATATCAGGGAACTGCGTCTAAGGCTTGACATCACGCAGGATGAACTGGCAATGCGGGTTGGTGTGAGAAGGGAAACCATCGTTTTTCTCGAAAAGAATAAATACAACCTATCCCTGAGGCTGGCTTATTATATTTCCCGGGTTTTCAGAACTGCCATCGAGGAAGTTTTTATCTTTGAAGAACCTGAAACATCATAAGGCCGGATGAAAAAATTTCTGAAAATATTCATGATCAGCCTTGGTGGGATCTTTTCTTTCATCATCGTCCTTGCATTTACCTCGGGTCCTTTCTGGATGTGGTACGACCTGAGTGTTTCGAAAGCCGGTGTGAACCGTCCGCCGGGTTATATCGTGGTGCTGGGGGGGGGGAGGGATGCCCAGTGAATCAGGTTTGATGCGTTGCTGGTATGCGGCAAAGACCGCGAATTATTTCACCAGGGCAAAAGTCATCATTGCACTCCCGGGAAACAGCCATGACAGCCTGAGTTCAGTTAACGGCATGAAAAAAGAACTCGTTATACGGGGCATTGAACCGGAGCGCATCATTCTTGAGGATTCAGGAACCAATACAAGGGCGGAGGCGCTGAACATTGCTAAAATAATTAGGAATTACGAGTTACAATATTCGAATGATAAATCAATTCAAAATTCAAAAATAGTTATTCGATTTTTCGATTATTCAATTCTTATTGTCACATCGCCGGAGCATCTGCGCCGTGCTGTACTGACTTTTAAAAAGGCTGGGTTTTTGAAGGTGGATGGCGTACCGGCGTTTGAAGAGGCGATTGAATCTGACCTGTCGTTCACCGGTCGCAGGCTCGGGGGCCGGCGGTGGGTTCCGGATATAGGCAACAACATTACCCTGCGTTACCAGTTCTGGACACAACTGCATTATGAGGAGCTGGTGCTGAGAGAAGTCTTTGCGCTGGGGTATTATTGGATTCAGGGATGGATCTGATGAAAGTACGAAGTACAAAGTATTGTTTAGAGTTTTTTCCAGAGTTTTTCGATTTCTTCCAGGCTGCGGCCTTTGGTTTCGGGGACGAGCTTCCAGACGAAGAAGGCAGCAAGGAATCCCATCAGGCCATAGATCCAATAGGAAAATCCATGATTGAACATGGCGGTGAGCCCTGAATTATCATTCAGGATAGGAAAGGTCCATGAAATAAGGAGGTTTGCAATCCACTGGGCTGCCACTGCAATGGACATAGCTCCGCGGATTGAATTCGGGAAAATCTCCGAAAGCAGAACCCAGGTCACCGGGCCCCAGCTCATTGCGAAACCGGCGGTATAAGTGAGCATGAATACCAGGGCAAGCAGACCGGGTTTGCCAAAGTAAAAGGAAAATCCAAGGCAGGTCATGCTTACACCCATGCATAAAGCGCCGAGGATCATCAGGGGTTTACGGCCAAAGCGGTCCACAGACAGGATCGCAACGACGGTAAACAGCAGGTTGATCGCGCCCACGATAATTGTCTGCAAGAGAGATGAATCAGTGCTGGCTCCCATGTTCCTGAATATGTTGCCGGCATAATACAGCACTACGTTGATCCCCACGAACTGCTGAAAGACCGAGAGCATGATCCCGGTAAAGATTACGAAGAAACCGTATGAAAGCCATGGAACCCTTGATTCATGAAGGGTTGCACGGATCTCTTCAAGTATCCTGCCTGCATCGCCTTCACCTGAGATCTTCTTCAGCACATTAAGCGCTTTTGCATCCCTGCCTTTCATCACCAGGAAGCGAGGGGTTTCGGGTACGAAAAAGAGAAGGATAAGAAACAACCCCGAAGGGATCAGGCCCGAGAAAAACATCCATCTCCAGCCTTCATTGATCAGCCAGGTCTCATCGCCCTTTCTTGCGATGAACCAGTTCACGAAGTAAATGATCAGCATTCCGAAGATGATGGCAAACTGGTTCCAGGAAACTAGTTTGCCTCTTATTCCTGCAGGGGCGATCTCGGCAATATACATTGGCGAGAGCATGGATGCAAGCCCCACACCGATGCCACCTATGATGCGGTAGGCCACAAACGAATATACATCGAGAGTGCCGAACACGTTGAATGTTTCAGGTTTCCAGGCACCCACAGCCGAAACCGTAAATGCCAGGGCCGATAAAAGAAGCCCTTTTTTCCGCCCCAGTGATTTGGAGACAAACCCTGCCAATGCCCCTCCTATGATACAACCGATAAGGGCGCTGGCAACCACAAACCCTTTCACCGAATCGAGGAACCCTTTGATGGCAAGGCTGTCGCCCTCAGCGGGCATGTGGCGACCGAGGTAGCTCACAATATACAAGGTAAGGACCAAAAGCACGATAAGGCTTATGATCACTCCTTTTTTCAGTCCCAGAAGGCGGATGATCTGCCCCGAAATTATGATCACCACCAGGTAAAATACAAAAGCAACCAGGATGCGGTACTGGCTGATGAGGCTGAAAGCATAGGAAAACTCCGATGGATTCAAGGCCCTGCTTAAGAAATGTTCTACAAGGGATTTTTCGGCACCGTTGACCACGGCTGTGTCATAGCCGAACAGCAGGCCGCCGAGGGTAGCGACGAGGGTCAAAAGGGAGACGTATGGTTTTAACCTGGGGGAGGAGGACATAATGAAAGGATTTACGACTGAGCGATTAACGATTTCAGATTGAAGTTATGGATTTAAGATTTACGAGTTTAAATTACGAATTTCGATGCGCGGGTCACGGTCAAAAGTACATTTGCAGCAGTTGTTCGTACTTTTCCTGCTTCCCGCTGAACTGTTCCGGCTCGCCGAGTTCAAGGGCGAAATCCCTGAGGTCTTCAAGACTGAGTTTCCCGGCTTCGTAATCAGCACCTTTCGCGCTGTCGAACGAAGCGTACCGTGATTTCTTCCAGGTCCTGTAAGGGGAGATGTTCAGAAGCCTGTCTGCAGCGATCAGAGCATGGGCCATGGTATCCATTGCCGTGATATGGGCGATGAAGAGATCTTCAGGATCAGTGGAGTTGCGGCGGACCTTGGCGTCAAAGTTGATTCCCCCGTTCGTAAAACCCCCGGCATCGAGGATCACCATCATTGCCTCGGTGGTTTCGTATAGGTTGAGAGGGAACTGGTCCGTATCCCATCCGTTCTGGTAATCTCCGCGGTTAGCATCTATACTTCCCAGCAAACCTGCATCGGCGGCACATTGAAGCTCATGCTGGAAAGTATGGCCTGCAAGGGTTGCGTGGTTCACCTCGATATTGAGTTTAAAATCCTTATCCAGATCGTAATGCCGTAAAAACCCTATCACCGTTTCGGCATCAAAGTCATACTGGTGCTTGCTGGGCTCCATGGGTTTGGGTTCGATTAGGAAAGTTCCTGTAAATCCCTGTCTCCTGCCGTAATCACGGGCCATCGACAGGAATATTGCAAGGTGGTCCTTTTCGCGTTTCATGTCGGTGTTGAGCAGTGATACGTAACCCTCACGTCCTCCCCAGAACACGTAATTGGTTCCGCCCAGAGCAATTGTGGCGTCAATTGCATTCCTGACCTGGGTTGCAGCCCTGGCTACAACATGGAAATCGGGATTGGTGGCAGCGCCATTCATATACCTGGGATGTGAGAAGAGATTTGCAGTCCCCCAAAGCAATCGGATCCCGGTATCGGCCTGTTTATGAAGTGCATAGCTGACCATGACTTGCAAACGTTTCTCCGATTCAATGATACCTGCTCCCTCATCCACCAGATCAAGATCATGAAAACAATAAAAAGGAATGCCCAGTTTGGAAATGAACTCAAAGGCATAATCCATCCTGATCTTTGCCTTGTCCACGGGGTCCGAAACATCATCCCAGGGGAAAACCCTCGTTCCACGGCCGAAAGGATCCGACCCTGTTCCGCAAAAGCTGTGCCAGTAGGCAACTGAAAATTTTAAATGGTCCCTGAGAGACTTCCCGGCTATTTCACGGGAAGCGTCGTACCATCTGAAGGCGAGGGGATTTTTCGATTGAGGCCCTTCATAGGGGATATTCCCGATCGAAGGGAAATAGGTGCCGGTACTCATAGGAATTTGGTTTTATCTGATCTTTACTGATAGCTCTGACCCGTAATATTTAAAAGATTTCTCTGTGACTGGCGCCGTCAGATAATCGCTGGGAATGACGGGAGAAATAAGAACAACCTTGATGCTGCGGGTTTTCAGCATTCCCTGGAAGCTACCCTGCCGCTTCCCTATGGTAATTGTATTTATGTTGTCATTCCAGTGTATGGGGATCACGGAATACTCATCCTTTTCATAATTATAACCATCGTTTTCATCTTCAAACAGGCTGAAATCCCCGTCGGTACCGGGATATATTCTCAGCTCCAGCGGATCGCAGGGTTTTTCAGTGGCATACTGCATGGGAGGGGCATATGGAATAATGCTTCCTGCACGGATGTATGTGGGAATAACCATCAGAGGCGATGGGGTCCTTACCGTTTGCCCGCCCTCAAAACGCTGCCCGGTAAAGAAATCGTACCATTGTGAACCTGCGGGCAGGTAGAAATCAACAGAATCGAAGGACTGCCTGACCGGCAGCTGTTCGTTCAGGGTGTCGCTGCGGATGCTGAAATACTGTTGGGCGGTGACAGGCTTGACAAGGAATGACGGGCCGAACATGAATTGGTCCCCGATATTGTAAACCTTTTTATCGGCAGGGAAATCCATGATGAGCCCACGCATCAGGGTATACCCTTCGTTATGCATTTTCCAGGCCAGTGAATAAATGTACGGCATGATCCTGTACCGGAGCCGGTCCCACTGCGCAAGGGTTTCGTACATGATGGAGCCTTTTTCACCGAATCTCCACAGTTCACGCGGAGTTCCTGTGCCGTGGGAGCGGAACAAAGGGCAGAACACCCCGAACTGGAACCATCGTATATACAGTTCACGCCAGGCCAGATCTTTAATTCCAAGGGGATATTCCCCCCCGTGGCCGGAAGGGAAAAACCCGCCTATATCGGTATTCCAGTATGGATTCCCGCTCAGGCTGAAATTAATTCCCGCTGCCACCTGGTCCTTCAGAGTTTTGAAATTTGAAGGAATATCGCCCGACCATGTGATTGCACCGGTCCTTTGCTGTCCCAGCCATGCCGAACGTGTGAGGATCACCACCCGCTTTGCAGAGGTGGTTTTCCTCTGGTGATCATAAATTCCAGTGCAGGTAAAGAAAGGGTAGGAGTTCAGGTACCTCGAAAAAGTACCAAGGGCATTCTTTCCAAGGCTCACGATGGCTTTTTTTGATGCAGGCAGCGAATCCACCCAGTTTAGTTCGGGTTCCGTCGCATCCAGCCACCATCCGTCGACTCCCACCGAGAAAAGCCCCTTGTCAAGGTGTTTCCAGTAGATATCACGGGCTTTTTCACTGTAGGCATCATAGATCCGACCTTTGTTCCAGTAAGTGTCCTTGAACAAAAAGCCGCTGGAATCAAGCTCGGCGGCCAGAGGGCAACCCGGCTGAACATGCGGCCATACCGATACCATATAATGGATGTTGTATACCTTATGCAGGCTGTCGGTCATCGACTTCGGATCGGGATATGTGCTCTCATCCCAGAGCATTGAACTCCAGCCATATTTTCCCCAGTACTGCCAGTCCTGCACGATCACGTCAATGGGGATATTGTTTGCCCGGTATTCCGAGGCTATATTCAGGATCTCCTTTCTTGTTTTATATCTTTCTTTGGACTGCCAGTAACCATATGCCCAGCGGGGGAGCATGGGGACCTGTCCGGTAAGCCGGCGGTATCCCGCGATCACCTCATCGGCATTCTTCCCGGTAGTGATGTAGAAGTCAATGGCATCGGCCACTTCCGACCAGAACGACATTGCCGTTTCATTGCTTTTGAACTCGGTATGCGAGGGATTGTCCCAAAGGATGCCGTAATTCTTTGTCGACAAAAGGAAAGGGAGTGCGACTTCCATGTTCTTCTGGATAAGGCTCTGGCTCCTGTTATGCCAGTTCATCACACCATCCTGATGCTGGCCGAGGCCGTAAAAGCCTTCGCCAGGATCGATGATAAACTTCTGGCAGATACTGTAAGTTTTTTCTCCCTGGATGACTGTTTCCCTCAACTCACCTGGGATGGCGGCTTCAAGGAAAACTATGCGGCCAGCAGTATCCTTGACGCTCAGTTTATTTGTCTTCTTCGACACTTCGCAGATAAGCCCGGAAGTCCTGAGGGTGTAGTGATCTCCGGACTTGACTTTCAGGAGCTTTGTGCTTTGTGCGGGAGAGAGAACATCGATACTGTGTGTCACAAAGCCTTTCTTCTTTGAGAATGTCACATGCAGGATGTTCTCACTGCAAGCTTCAATCCTGAGATGGCCTCCCTTCATTTTAATTTCAAAAGAGGAAGGGCTGTCACCGGCCTGGAGTTTTATCCCACAGGAGAAACAAATGATTAATGTGAACAGAATTCTGAAGATGTTCAGCATCGAGGCCTCCCGGTAAATTCCCCGCAGCATGTTGAAGAACCGGGGGCCGGGACTTGCCCCGGGGTCCATACTATCTATTGATCTCATATCATTTCTGAAGTTTCATTTTTAAAATCTTTTCCCATTGGCAGTATGCATTTTCAACTGCACTCTGGTCCTTGTCAGGGGAGATATACTGAATGCATTTAAGGCTGGTGAATGCTTCATCCATGCTCAGGTAAATGCCGGCTCCCACACCTGAGCCCAATGCAGCCCCGGTGGCGCCATCGGTATTAAATAACTCAATGGTCACGGAAGCCAGGTTGGCAAGTGTTTGAGCAAAGACCGCGCTGAGGAACATATTTGCATGGCCGGCGCGGATCACAGAAGGCTTGATTTTCATCCCTGCCATGATATCGAGCCCATACCTGAAAGCGAAAGCAATGCCTTCCTGCACGGCCCTGAACATATGTTTTTGTGAATGCCTCGTAAAATCAATATTTTCAAAGGATGCATTGATGCTGATATTATTGAGAATTCGTTCAGCCCCGTTCCCGAAAGGAATGAACAGCAGTCCCTCCGAACCAGCGGGGATCATGGCCGCTGTCTTGTTGATCTCATCATAGGATGGATAGGAGTCATGGTCACGGCCGGTCGAATTATCAGGCAACATCCCCGGCTGAATTCCTGCAAGGGTTTTCCTGATCCAGGAATTGCTTATACCTGTTCCGTTGATGCAAAGGAGAACCCCGTTTCTCGGGGCCTCCGCACTGTCGTTCACATGAATGAATGTGTTAACCCTTGATTGTTTATCATAGGCCGGTTTGTCAGTGACGCAGTAAACCACGCCTGAAGTACCTGCAGTTGCGGCGATATCTCCCGGGTCAAGCGCCCTCAGGGAGAAAGCATTGTTAGGCTGGTCACCGGCCCGGTAGCTCACCGGTATCCCTTCGGGCAGGTTAAAAGCTATGGATGCATCCCTGCCGAGCCTGCCCTGTATGCCGAAAGTCCCGCATAAAGGCGGGATCATTTCTTGTGAAATTCCGTAATAATCTGTGAGGCCTGTTGCAAGACCCTGTTGTTTAAAGTCCCAGAGGATGGCTTCGGAAAGTCCGGACCTGGTAGTGAGTTTTTCACCCGTAAGCCTGAATGCAAGCCAGTCGCCGGGGAGCATAATAGTGTGGATTTTATCAAAGATCAGCCTTTCATATTCCCTCAACCAGCCAAGCCTGGAGGCAGTGAAATTTCCGGGGGAGTTCAGGTAATGACTGAGGCAGAAATCCTGACCCAGCCGGTCAAAAGCCCTGTTCCCAGTCTCCACTGCCCGGCTGTCGCACCAGATGATGGCAGGCCGCAGAACATTCCCTTGTTTATCCAGGCAAACGAGTCCGTGCATCTGGTAAGCTATGCCAATGCTGCAGATACAGGAACTGCTTATCCCTGCTTTCTTAATCGCCATGCCAATGGCTTGCTTTGCATGAAATTCCCATGCCGAAGGCTGCTGCTCAGCCCAGCCGGGAAACGGGGCAGAGATCACCATTTCCGTTGCAGGTGAAAAAGCCGATGCGACCTGTGAAGCGTTTTCGGCATCAATAATAGCTGCCTTCACAGAGGAACTGCCGATATCAATGCCCAGTAAGTACCTTGCCTGCCTCATATGGTATAAAATTGGTTCCTGCGGTCCGCCAGGAGATCATTGAAAGAGTTGACTGTTTTATCAGTTGCAAGGGAAGGGTTTATCTCAACTACCTGTACACAGGGTTCATCGTCAGCTGCAGAGGCCAGGATTTCACCTTTGCAGCCAGTGATGCGGCTTTGGCCTGTAAAAGTAAAATCATCTTCCCCTCTCTGTTCCCTTCCGATTCGGTTGGCAGTTACGGCAAAGAGGCGGTTCTCTATGCAGCGGGTGATCATGGCCTGCTGGGCCCAGGGAAGCACCAGGTTCGCAGGATGCGCTATGATCTGCGCTCCTTTTAGGGCCAGGCTGCGGCAGGTTTCAGGGAAGATCCAGTCAAAGCAGATCATCATACCTATATTCACATTATTAACAGTCACTACTTCAGGAGGCCTGTTACCAGGGGAGAACCAGAGCTTTTCCCTGTTGAACAGGTGGATCTTTCGGTATGTTGCTATCATGCCGGAGGCGTCGGCCATCAGTGAAGCGTTGTAATAACAGTCATTTTGCCGTTCAATAAAACCTGCGATGATAGCAGCCCCGGTTGAAACAGACAGTTGCCTGGCAAAAGCCGAGGTTTCCCCATCAGCGCTTTCGGCCAACGCCTTCACCTCATCCACAGAAGTAAAGGTATATCCCGTGGCAAAAAGCTCAGGAAGCACCAGCAGGTCAGCCTTGCAGCCGGGAAGAAGTTCCCTTACAGCATCGAAATTCAACTGTTTTTCCCCGAAGACCGGTGCGGTCTGTACAAACCCTATGCGCATGATCAAATTGTGAAATTGTGTTCGGCACAGCCGAAATGAGCACGCAAATGAAATAAGCAATTGGTGCGAATAAATGGTGAAATGGTGAAAAAAAGGTCGGAGTAACCAGGCATACTTTGTGATTTGTAAATGGTACATTGTACATTGTACATTCTTCTCATTTTCCTTCTCCTTTTTTATTGAACACATTCATGGTGCGGTCGGGCCCGATGAGGATAAAACTTTTAATCATCTCTACCGCTTCCTTTATGCGGGGCAGCAGGGCTTTTGTCTCCTCAGAGTTCCACCTGCCCAGCACATAGTCAACCTGGTAGCCTTTGGCAAAATCGTTGCCTATCCCGAAACGCACGCGGGTAAACTCGGTGGATCCAAGGTGTTCAATGATGCTGATGAGCCCGTTATGTCCGCCGTCGCTGCCTTTTTTACGCATCCTTAACACCCCCAGGGGAAGGGCCAGGTCATCAACAATTATAAGAATATTTTCAATGGGGATATCTTCTTTTTGCATCCAGTACCTTACAGCCTTTCCGCTGAGGTTCATGTAGGTCGATGGCTTGATCACCACTATGGAACGTCCTTTCAATGAAACCTTTGTCATTGCGGCAAGCCTTTCGGTGCTGAAAACGGCTTTGCCTTCCTGCGCAAGGGCATCAGCAACAATAAAACCAATATTATGACGGGTGTCGGAATAATCATCCCCGATATTCCCGAGGCCTGCAACCAGGTACTTCATGTTTGTAAGAAGATTAATGTCATCCGCAGCAAATACTGTGAACGGGATCCATTCAGGATACCAAAATTAAAAGAAATGTTGACTTCAGTGATTAAAGTTCATATTTAAGGGTTCATTTTTCCGCCCTGGCTTGCCTTTTCCCTGATGCAAAGGCTGGATTTTTATTATGTCACCACTATATTATGAATAAAAGCTTCATGTGTTATCTTGAGGAAGCCCTGCCTCTTGCCTGCCAAAAGACCTGGGAGAATGCCGATATAACACCGGGGGTATGCCTTCTGACATTCATGAAGAAGAAGAGCAGATGGAGCGCCTGTTCAGCGATGATTACAGGAAGTACAGGGACCGGACTTCGTTGTTCTTTCCAAATTCATTCAGAAAATCGTGAACCGGGTCAGGAGTCATGAGTCACGATTTTAGGTATCTTTGCATATGAATTTTCTTGAACTCGCTGCCAGGCGCAGGAGCATACGGGTGTATAATCCTGACCGCCCGGTTGAACCTGAGAAGCTTGAACGTTGCATAGAAGCCGTAAGGCTGGCACCGTCGGCATGCAACGCCCAGCCATGGAAACTGGTTGTGATAACCGATCCAAAGCTTAAGGAACAGGTTGCAGGCGCTGCCTCGGCAAAATGGCTTGGATTTAACCACTTTACAAAACAGGCCCCGGTGATGGTGGTGATCGTGCGTGAAGACCCCAACCTGACCTCCAGGCTTGGGACGGTGCTGAAGGACAAACCTTATACGATCATGGATGTGGGAATTGCAGCTGAACATTTTTGTTTACAGGCTGCTGATGAAGGGCTTGGAACTTGCATTTTAGGATGGTTTGATGAAACGAGGGTGAAGCAGCTCCTGGGGATCCCAAAAAAGAAAAGGGCTGAACTCATCATCACCTTAGGGTATCCTGCAAAGAACGAGGTGCCGCTGAAGATCCGGAAAACAAAAGAGCAGATTTGCTCATATAACCATTACGAATGACATTTGATGAATTTGGCTTTGAGCCACAGCTCCGGGAGGGGATCCATGCATTAGGATTTGAAACAGCAACCCCTATCCAGGAACAATCCATACCGGTCATCCTGCAGGGCAGGGACCTGATCGGCACTGCACAGACCGGGACCGGCAAGACGGCCGCTTTCCTTCTTCCTCTGATACAGAAGATCATGACAGGGGAGAGCAAGGGAACCGTAAGGGCGCTGATCATTGTACCTACTCGCGAACTTGCGGTGCAGATTGACCAGCATATGCAGGGCCTTTCGTATTTTACCCCCGTAAGTTCCATCGCCATTTACGGGGGAACCGAAGGTATGGTCTTTACCCGTGAAAAACAAGCACTCACCGAAGGTTCCGATCTGGTGATCTGCACACCCGGAAGGATGATCGCCCATGTGAACATGGGTTACGTTGATTTTTCGGATGTGGAATATCTCATTCTCGATGAAGCCGACCGAATGCTGGATATGGGATTTTACGATGACATCATGAAGATCGTGAACCTGCTCCCCAAAGTAAGGCAAACCCTGATGTTCTCTGCCACCATGCCAAAAGCAATAAGGCAGATGGCCCAGAAAGTGCTGAATAATCCCGTGGAGATCAACATCGCCATGTCAAAGCCCGCCGAAAAGGTCCTTCAGCTCGCCTATTCGGTTTATGAGAACCAGAAGCTACCCCTCACACAGTACCTGTTGCAGGGAGCGAAAGGAAGAACCGTGCTTGTATTCTGCTCTACCAAAAGCTCCACCAAGGTTCTGAACCGGGCGCTTCACCAGATGGGGCTGAACGTATCGGAGATACATTCCGACCTGGAGCAAAAGGAAAGGGAAGATGTACTCAACCGTTTCAAGAGCAGGACCCTGAATGTCCTGGTGGCAACGGATATTGTATCAAGAGGCATCGATGTTGAGAACATCGACATGGTAGTCAATTACGACGTCCCGCATGATGCAGAGGATTATATCCATCGTATCGGCCGCACCGCACGTGCTGCGGCATCCGGCATAGCTGTGACCCTGATCAGCCCGAAGGAACAGCTTAAATTCCAGTCGATAGAGAAACTTTTAGGGAAAGAGGTGCACAAAGGCGAAGTTCCGACACAGTTCGGTTCTGCCCCTGAATACCGGGCATGGAAACCAAGGAAATAGAAAGGCCGTGGATTCACCGGATGACTGTTTACCTGAGGAAAACAGGGTGCCGAATATAAACCGGTGCCTCCAACCCAGGGGGAAATAAAAACGCCGGGCATCACCCGGCGCTTTTCAAAATATGTTGCGAATAAGGGATTATTTTCCTTTCTCCTCTTTCTTTCCTGCTTCTTTCTTCCCTTCTTCCTTCTTTTCAGCACCTTCAGCACCTTCGGCTCCTTCAACAGCAGCTGCGGCTCCGGGAACAACTTCCTCAACAACCTGCCGGGCTGTGCGAACACCGATGATCACATTTGTGGGTGGATCGAGGAATGTGACGTTCGGGATATTCAGGTCGCCGATCCTGCAGGAATCGCCAATATCCATGGAACTGATATTGACCATGATAAAATCAGGCAGATCTTTTATCAGCGCTTTGATCTTTACTTTACGCATTTTTTTCTCAAGACGACCGCCTTTGAGAACACCGGGGGAAACTCCTTCGGACTTCACCGGGATGGCAATAGTCACCGGTTTGTCGGGGAGAACCTGCAGGAAATCGACATGAAGAAGTTTATCGGTGACCGGATGAAACTGGATCTCCTGGTAAATAGTTTCGTATTCTTTCCCGTCAATTGTGATCCTGATGATATTGACTTCGGGGGTGAACAGGATTTTGGAAAAACTTTTTTCGTCTGCCACGAAGTGGATCTGTTCAGGACCACCATACAGTACGCAAGGTATTTTACCAGCCCTGCGCTGTAATTTGGCATCTTTTTTCCCTACGCTTCCCCTGAGGGAGCCGCTCAATGATACCGTTTTCATATTTATGTGTTTTTTGAATTGGGGTGCAAAGGTAAGAATAAAAGCGAAAAACGAAAAGCGAAAAGCGAAATTTAACTCTTATTTCGCCTTTCGCCATTTCGCTTTTTTGTTTATTCGAATCCCTAAAACTTGAATAAGGAGGATATTGATTCCTTCTTTTTAAGTCTGCGGATGACTTCCGCGAAAAGATCGGAGGTGGTGATCACTTTTAATTTCGGGCTTTCTTTTTTAATCGGTATGGTGTCGGTGACGATAAGCTCGGTGAGAGCCGAAGCTTCGATAAGCTCAAGGGCATTCCCCGAAAGGATGGGATGAGTCACCATGGCCCGCACCGAGGTGGCTCCGTTATCCATAATGATCCGGGCTGCCTTGCAAAGTGTCCCCCCTGTGTCAACAATATCGTCGAGCAGGATGACATTCCTGTTCTTCACATCACCAACCAGGGCCATCTTCGCAACTTCATTGGGTTTTGACCTTTGCTTGTAGCAGATCACGAAGTCGGTATGGAAAAACTTGGCATAGGAGCCTGCGCGCCGGGTACCGCCTGTGTCGGGGGATGCAAATGTGAGGTTTTCAAGGTGAAGGGTTTTCAGGTAGGGGATAAAGACGGAAGAAGCGTAGAGGTGATCCACAGGTACATCAAAAAAACCCTGGATCTGGTCGGCATGCAGGTCAAGTGTGATAATGCGGTTCACGCCTGCGGCGGAAAGCAGGTTGGCAACAAGTTTTGAAGCGATGGAGACGCGGGGTTTGTCTTTGCGGTCCTGGCGTGCATATCCGAAGTAAGGAATAACAGCAACAATGGAACGGGCTGAAGCACGGCGTGCAGCATCGATCATCATAAGCAGTTCAAGAAGGTTATCTGATGGCGGGTGGGTTGACTGGACCAGGAAGACATCCGTGCCACGGATATTCTCTTCAAATGATGGCTGGAACTCACCGTCGGCAAAACTAAGGAATGTGACTTTGCCCAGTTCCATACCATAACTCTGGGCAATTTTATCAGACAGATATTTCGAGACCTGGCCTGAAAAGATCTTAACCTTGGTTGCCATAATGTGCGTCTTGTTTGTGAACTGCTAAAATAAAGCATTCATGGAAATGATGCAAGGAAAGATTATTAACAGTTTTGAGCCATGAGTGATGAGTGATGAGTGATGAGTGATGAGCCATGAGCAACGAATAAAAAGATATTACTTTTATTGCTGATTAAATATGAAAATCTTTAATTTTATTCTCTCCCGGTAAATTCCCACGCTTCTTTGGGTCGGAATCCGGGTCCAGGACCCTGCCCTGGGTTAATACTTATTAATTGACAGAATTCATTAATTCCGTAACTATGAAAACCAGGTTAAAAGAAAATGAGAAAGTTGCCCTGACCATCAGGCCACATTGGATAACCCTAGTTCCTTCGGCATTGGTCTCGCTGGGAATATTTGGCGCCGGCGCCATCGTTGTTTATGCCGGCTGGGCGTACGGCGGACTGGCTTTCTTTCTTATCGCCGTATTGTTTTTTCTGTATAAAATGGCCGAACGGAAAAACAATCTCTGGGCGGTGACCAATTTAAGGGTCATCGACGAGTGCGGACTTTTCAGCAGGAAAGCAAAAGAATGCCCGGTCGACAAGATCAACAATGTAACCTATAACCAGTCGTTATGGGGAAGAATGCTGGGATTCGGTGATGTGCAGGTTCAGACGGCAGCTGAAATGGGAGCCACGACATATATCAATGTCGAACAGCCGAAACTTCTGAAAGACACCATCACGACCATGCAGGAAGAGTACAGGAACTCCCAGATGGTACGACAGGCGGCGGAATTTGCGAGCGCCCTTGGTTCACAGGGCAGCGGAAAGTTTGCCGGTGTGGCCGCCGAGATTGAAAAACTGCATGAGCTGATGGTGAAAGGCATCATCACCGAAATGGAATTCCGGCAGAAAAAAGAGCAGCTTCTCAGGAGCTGAGTAGATTCTCACAGTTCATCATTCTTTAATAAATTTTCTGACAAGTGTACTGGTCTCGCTTGTAAAACGAAGTAAATAGACACCAGGGACAAACCCGCTGACATCAAATTCAGCGGTTGAGGAGTTTATTGTTTGCTGGATAAGCATCCTGCCCTGGCAATCAAGGATTGAAATCAGTGAATATTTTGCCGGGATCGATGTGCTCCATTTTACAGTCAGCATTTGCCTGGCCGGATTGGGGAAAATTACCAGGCATGGATCTGCAGTAGAGAAAGAGATCCCGGTTATTGCAGATAATGGACATTTCCATACTCCCCCTGCATTTATACCTGCGAAGAGATACGGCTCTGCGATGCAAAGAGCCAGTACCGCGGCACCTGTCAGTCCCTGGCTGAATGAAATCCAGCTGCTGCACGAATCGAAGCTGGCATAAACCCCGCCATCGCCGGTTCCTGCCAGGATAATGCCCTGGTATGCAGCCAGACAACGGATATAAGACTGGGCGGGCAATCCGTTCGACGAAGAGTTCCAGGTCGCCCCATGATCGCCCGAAACAAAGATCCCATCGGATCGGGTTCCAGCAATAACAAGACTGTCGTATGTTAACAGGGCTGTGATATCCGCAGAAAGCAATCCGTTGTTGATCATGATCCAGTTCGACCCGAAATCCGTTGAAACATACATTCCGCTGTCATGAGTGCCCGCAAAAACGTAGTATCCGTCCGAAGCGAGGGAGCGAATGTCATAGCTCCCAAGTCCTGAACTTGCCTGGCTCCAGTTCAAGGCGTTATTTGAAGTGACAAAAATCCCTTCTTCCCCGCTCCCGGTAAATATTTTGCTGCCGCAGAGCGCGAATGACTGGAACCAGCTACTGGTCAGGCCGGTATTGGCAGTTGTAAACGTAGAACCATTGTCGGTTGATTTATAGATCCCCAGCATGTCGGTACCGGCAAGCACCAGCGAACCGTTCGCGACAAGGCTTCGGTTCTCTACAGTGGATATCGTGCTGGTTTTAGTCCAGGAAGCACCTCCGTTAGCCGAAGTGAAGAGGTTGGATCCGTGGGTTCCGGCCACCAGGGTCGTCCCGCTGCAGGCAAGGGAGCCTGCGCAGGCTTGAAAAGAGGTATTGAAGCACAGGCTCCAGCTTGCTCCTTCGTTTACCGACCTGTATATATGGCCGCTGCTCACACCTGCAAACAAGGCGGAACTGCCGGAGCCTATCGCCCACAGATCCGTTTCCGAAAGACCTGTGTTCACGGCTGACCAGTTCACTCCCGTATCGGCCGATTTATAAACACCACCTCCGAAAGAACCTGCATAGATCTTCCCGTTCAGGGAGGTGAACCCTTTTACCGACGGCAGGTTTGTGCCAACGGCTGTCCAGGTATTCCCGTTGTTCGATGAAACAAAAACACCAGAATTCAGCGTACTTAAAAAGAGTTTATTCCCGAACCAGTATATGCACATGATATTGTTCTCGGGCAGACCGGTATTGATGGACGACCAGGTATTGCCCATGTCGGATGAACGGTAAATGCCATTGCTGTATGTTCCCGCGTACACATTCACACTGTCGGTAGCCAGCCAGTAAACATATTTAGCAGGGAGGCCGTTATTCACTGCAGCCCAGCTGCCCCCGTTATCATAGGAGCGATAGACACCATGCAGGTAAGTACCGGCAAACACTGCATTATTGCAAACGACAAGGGTTTTGACGTACCTGCCGTCCAGCGCGGTTCCTGCAGGAGTCCAGCTCTGGCCGTTGTCACCAGAAGCAAATACATTTTCATCGCAGGAAGCGAGGACAGATCCATTAATTTCTGCAAGGGATTTCATATCGCAGCTGCTCAGTCCGCTGTTGCTGAACGACCATGAAAGGCCGTTATTAACCGATACAAGCAATCCGCCCCCCGAAGCTGCATATACATTACTGCCACTACTGAGAAATGACCTTATATACCCTCCTGCCGGTCCGCTCGTAGGTTGCCATTGGGCGAAGGAACCCGTGCAAACAGCCAGGGTTGCCACAAGCAGGAGTATTGTTTTCTTCATTGATTCCTCCAATTGGATGCCCGGAAGACTGTATCGGAAACTGAAACCTGTTACCGAACCGGAAGCCCGGGTTTGTTAAGGGGTTACATCATTAATCTCTCCCGGAAAATTCCCAGCCCCTCAGGAAACGAGAGTTTTATTTTATGCAAACACCCCCTTCATCACATCCCTGAGCACAAGGTTGTAAATTGTCTGGTCTTCCCGGATCCTTTCTGAATATAATTCCCTTATTTCGGGCCTGGCAGCAAGGGCTTTAGCTTTATTACAGGCCAGCCTGAACTTTAGCCGGTGTTCATTTTGCTTTTCCGACCAGGGTTTGGTGAAAACAGGAATTTTGGAGATGACCGATTTTCCTGAATAGCTCTTTAAAACAAACTGGTTGCCGACCTTGCCCCTGTATGTTTTGGTGAGCATATTGTTTTTTGAGAATGCCATGGTTGATGTATTATGTAGATGACATGGTATTAAAGCAAATGAGTATGCAAAGGTAAACAAAATTAACTTACAGGATAGATACAGGATAGATACAGGATAGAGATAATAAAATACAGACGAAAATCATTCTTTAATTGAAGAACTCAAACTTCGTCTTTAGCTGTTAACGGATTTTGCTTCCGGCCGGTGCAATTTTAAAGGCTGAATAATTTCTCTATCTTTGCATCCCATTTCATCCACCAGACAAGCCCGGATGGCGGAATAGGTAGACGCGTTGGTCTCAAAAACCAATGAGGTAACACTCGTGCCGGTTCGATTCCGGCTCCGGGTACAAGTTGTGCATAGTATAAGTTTGTAAATCAGTTAAATAACTGGTTGTTTCTAAGGCTAACGAAAGGATTTACGAACGAATTAAGAGAAAGGAAGCAGGTTTCGACCTGCTTTTTTTGTTATAAAGAAGCACAATTTGTACAAATTGCCCACTGATTATAACATAAAATCTCTCACGTGTAAAATGCATGGGTATCGGCCATTATAAAACGATGGCTAAAGTATGCATGAAATTTATAATCTGTTCTTTTTTTCTTTTTTGGTTTGTATCCCACGATCCTCCAAGAACTGAAGCACATCAGACATCCTAAAGGTTATCTTGCTGCCGATTTGTGAAAACCGTATCAACCTTTCGTCACGATATCGCTGTAAAGTTCGCTTCGAAACGTGCATCAATGCACAGGTTTCATCAATTGTTAAAATTTTAGACTTGTCAAAATATTCCGAACCATCGAACCTGCTGAGTTTTTCTTCAATCCTGTCAAGTTTTAAATTGATTTGAATGAGCAACTCTAAAGGATTAATAAGGGTTTCCATAAGATTATTTTTTAAAATAGTGGCTAATCTAAGGAGGATGACGAAAAGTCTGAGTGTCTTATTTTTTGATAAGAAGTTGTTTCTTTAATCTGGAATGACAAACAGACCAGGGGGCTTCAGATTTCAAAATTTGAGGGGGTAATTCTCCATGAAAAAATTTCCCCATGAAATTTTCGATTCCAGGGGGTAATAAGAATCAAAGTCCCCGCCATCGACAAACAGATGGTCCACCTCCGACCTCAGTTCCTTCTAGCCACGGGAATGGCCACGGCCGTAATTTTCTTAGGCCACCTTTATCGTTCTTTTGAAACCAAACTGAAAAATTGAAACATCAGTGTCAATGAACCTTTTCACTCGTCCAAATATTCTGTTCTGTGATTACACCCCTTTCTAAAACTCCAATAACAAAGACACTTCAGTTAAAATCCGCAAGAAGTTTGTTCAATGAAAAAGGCTACCTTAGCCTATCAATCAATATCAGATGGAAGCAATTGAATTCATCGCCAGATATCCTGAATACCTTGCCACCATTAAGAAAGTGACCAAGGAAGAATATCTGCCAGTTTTAGAAGAGATGGAGAACACGGATCCGCACGACCTGGTCAAGCCTGATACATGGTTCCCAGATGAGAATGCGGCTCTGGGGTTTGTTTATCGTTTATTCTTGAATGAAGCCAGGAAGGAAACGATGCGAAAAATGGAAGGTGTTTAGAATTTTAAGAACTGAAATAATGGGAACAACTCTATTTGACATGCCAC